>Ga0307515_10006315_pt1 | contig 23740 bp, 2 predicted proteins | sample 17_EM_MG_FD_194513 | JGI IMG/M metagenome (GOLD analysis project Ga0307515, IMG submission 194513) | Populus trichocarpa ectomycorrhiza microbial communities from riparian zone in the Pacific Northwest, United States - 17_EM | ecosystem: Host-associated > Plants > Roots > Unclassified | place... | reverse complement strand
TCTACCTTTTAAGCACATAAAATGGCTTCTACGGTACTATATTCCTTCCTCTAGCAACCAATTATAATATTTCCACCTGTTAGTCCTTCTATATTTAGCCATACTCGCCTCCTAAAAAGGCCGTCCACTTATTCCTTATAATTCCTTTTCTCTTTAACTATCTTAAACGGGCCCGGCGACTTATAAGGCCAGTAGCCAGTTATAATTATATAAAAGACGGACCTAAGGCTAAATATATTAGTGGCTAGGGTTAAGACCTAGGGATTTATAGGATTACTAAAGCCAGAGTTTAAAAGGTGCCTACTATCTATATCTCTATATATAGATCCACTAAAGTTATAAAGGTAAACATTAAGAGAGCCAGTGGAGTTTTAGTAAAGGAGGTAGTTTTTAAGTTATAGATCGGAATGTATTACATCTCTTATATAAATAAAGGCAATAGCTTCGGTAGCTTATATATACCATTTAAGGCGTAAACAAAGGTCTACTGTATTGTTCCGATTATTAAGGTATTTCTAAAGATCTCTATAGCTCGCCTCTATAAATTATAGCCCTTAAAGATTTAGTATCTTATAGGGTTTTAGATATTTAATTTATTAGCGACAGTAATATAAATATAACGGTAAGGATAACTTATTATACTTTATAATCCTAGGATACTCTCCTAGAATCTTAAGTATCTGCCGCTTAACGGCAAAGTTATATTCAACCTCAAACTTCTCTTTAGGTAATTTAAGCACTACGCCTTATTAAAAACGGAAGACCATAGTAGTAGAGCCGGAAGTGCATTTTATAAGCGCCATAATACAGTAAATAGTGCGAAGACTAATATTTATCCTAGACTACTCAGCAGATTAAATTCTCTTAGCGCCAATTTATTTTTAGTTAGCGTTATATCTTAGCAGCTAAGGCTTTAATAAAGACTAATAGATAAAATAGAGTTCCGCCTGTCTAAAACAACGTTATAAAAACTAACATCGCCAAAAACCAACCTTTATTGGACAATATAGGATTTACGTTTATCTACGTTAAAATATACGAGGTCTAAATTACCATAAAGATATATAAGTGTGGTAATCGTATTAAACGAGAGGTAAGAAAAGAATATACTAATTTAGGCGGCGAAGGTTACCTAGGTCTTCGCGAAGTGCCTATAAAATTAAGTAGGGTTAAGGGAAAATATAGGCGTAAAGACTGCAAAAATCCTTAGAGATTGTAAAGTATTGCACTAAAGAAAATCGGTAATCTTAGTAACAGTATATAGGAAGAGTGCCCTCCTAAAGCAATTCTAGGTAATAACGTGGAGGAACATCAGTATATTAGGACTGTGACATTTTAGATAGCTAAAATTAGTATTTTATTTAGAATTGTATATCTAAGTAAAAGTATAGTAATTACCTAGCCGAGCGCGCCCTAAACGGAAGCTTAGTCGTGTAATAGGATATTTTAAGCTTATTATATTTATAAATTTATAATACGTTAACCTGTTAGGGAGGCTGTATACAAGTTTCGCGCGGTATTACGTATATTATATTAGATAGGCTATATTAGGAAAACCTTTTTATTTTCCTATTACTCGGTTCTTAACCTAGTATTTTATTTTCTGTTTTCTAGATTCAGACTTTAGAACGTATTTTTATATTTAGTATATAGCAAAATTAATAAGCAACAATAGTCTAACTAATAGATACTTCTTAAACCGCCTCCCCCTCCGTAGTAAAAGGAAACCACCTTATACCCGCTAGGTTAAACCGTAAGCTCTTAACCTTAAAATAAAGCTACGGTCCTTTAATGCTACTATATAGCTAGGTACTTAAACAGTAAGCCATTTACCACTAAATTAGCACTACTCCCTTAGGTCCCACCTAATATAGAATTAATATTTACATCTTTTCCTCTAAAAATGTTACTATTTGCTTTACTAACCGAATTAGCATATTGCTCTAAAGGGTTAGCGTTACTATTAGCTATAGAATATAAACAAGAAATAATAACTTAAAAGTTACTAGATAAGGGAGCTAATATCTAAGTAACAAATAATTTTAATTAGACGCTACTATTACTAGCCGCAAGTAACGGGCATAAGGCGGTAGTGAAGTTACTACTTATGCAGGACGGCGTTAATATAAACTTTAAGAATTCTAACTAGGAACAAACACCACTATTATTAGCGGTAGAAAATAGGTATAAGGCGGTAGTAAAGCTACTTCTTATAAGGGGTAGTATTAATCTAAATTCCGAGGATAAATATAGTGTTATACTACTATTATTAGCTACAGAATGCGGACGTAAGGTAGTAGTAGAGCTACTACTTACACGGGATAATGTTAATCTAGATCCTAAAAACGCTCTTAGAGAGACGCCGCTGCTACAGGCCATAAGAAACGGGCATAAAGCGGTAGCGAAGCTACTACTTACGCAAAGAGGCGTCAGCCTAAACCCCAAGGGCTTCTACAATTGGACGCCTCTATTATTAACTGCAGAAAAGGGGTACGAAGCGGTAGTAAAGCTACTACTCTAAAAGGACGGCATTAACCTAAACTCTGCCAATATTTAAGGTCGGACCCCCCTCTTATAGGCTGCTGGTGGTAGGCATATAATAATAGTAGATTTACTACTTATAGATAGTATTAACCCTAATGCCGGTAATAATAATAACCGGACGCCGCTTTTATAGTCTGCGTAGAGGGGAAGCAATATAGTGGTAAAGCTACTGCTTACGTAAAAAGACGTTAACCCTAACTCTAAGGATAGTAATGGCCGGACACTACTCTTATGGGCTACCTAAGATAGGTTTTAGGGTATAGTAAAGATATTACTTAAGAATAGTATTAACACAGAATCTAAGGATAAATATAGTAAAACGCCGTTATAGTAGGCAGCAGAGGGCTAGTATAATATTAGAGAAATATATTTATCAAATACGCGGGTAGTGCGGCTTATAGATACGAGATATAAGCTAGTAATATAGTTGCTACTTATAGAAGACGATGCCAATATAGACTTTAACACTATATATATCTAAAAAAAGACTAGCTATAAAGGCGTAAGCAATAATATATATTTTTGTTAATTACGTGGTTACTTAGACAGTAAAAGGCTGCCTAACTTCTAGTACCAAGCAAGCTGTGTTATTAACTCTGCCATCTACCGTCTCTTTAAATATCTCTATAGTAGCAATTCCGCATTTCTGCTAATTTACTTAAAATATTTTTGGTAAGCTCTTAGCAGTCTCCATATATTACGTATTTAATTTAACTATAAAATGCTATTCCTAGTGCTCGTAATAGGCAGTCCTTATTTATCTATACAACAGAATTATAGCTCTTCCTTACCTTTACCGCTAAGAACGTCGCCGGCTATAGCGCACCTAGAATTTTTAACTATATGCCCACAATTAGAATAAGATCTAGGTCCTAGCGTTGGGCATATTAAGAAGCAGCTAAAATTGCTTCCCTATTTAGGAGTATCTACTTCCCCATAAAGTAGTATATTAGGTTAAAGCTAGCCAGCGCCTATAGACCGTTTATTTACTTTACTACTTAATCTTTTTCTTTATATATTCTAGATAGGGCGATAGTTATCTTTCTTAAAAGTATTTTAGATTAAAGCTCGTGCGCCACTTATACTTTTTACATATTACTAAATCTAGGCGGCCGTAAAGCTATATCGTCTTCGCCTATAGGCTGCGTTTCTTTAGAACACGGTTAGGTAACAATTTCGGGCATTAGTCCTTAATACTATTAACATTTTAAGTGAAATATTAAAGGAGACCCGGGGAAATCTTATCTAGAAGCCAGTAAAAGGGGGTAGGATTAGCATAAAAAGTTCGCTTCTTTATCTTGCAATTTCCCTATATAAATATTTCGTGGAGTTATCGTAATTACAATTATAGATTCTGAGTATACTCTATCTAGACTTACTCCTAGGAGTTGTATAAAGCTTAGAGACTATTAGTGCCAATATTAGATAGTTGCTTCCAACGGCTTCTAAAACAAGACCTATATACATTTATTAAAATGCTAGCATCGCTAATAATAACAATCTTCTTACTTAGTATAAATAGACTCTTAAGTATTTTAATTAACGCCTTAAAAAAGCTTAAGGATTTTAATTTTAGAATAGGGGTTCCTATATAGGGTAGGGTTAAGTTACTTTTTAGAAGCGGATTGCTTAACTATTTTAGCTCTAATGGATTAAGAATATAAAGGAAAGGGTAGGGTTAAATAAGGATAAGAATGAAACTAGTTAGAAAATGCTACTAGTTATACCTCGTTTTACATTAGTAAAGATCCTAAAGGGGGCGAAGCTAGTATAAGGTAGACATAGAATATATTCTAAAAATAGAGTTTCTTCTATATCCCTTATAATCTAATTAATATAATTACGCCGCCTAATAAGCCGTCTCTACAGGGCCATCCGGAGACGCTATATAAACTAAGGTAAAGTATAAACAATCTTGCCCCAATTATCCTAGCTGCTCGGAAATCTAAATACAGCGGGCATTAACTAAGGGGTTGCCTACCGTGCAAAGGCTTAGGGGATAGGCGTAGTAGTTCCATATAACTAACCAGGCTAAGGGTTTTACTAGAACCTAAAGAATATAAGCAAATAAATGCTATAGTGCTTTTTAAGAGTATCGAAAGCGAGAAGGCTAAGCATACTTCGTGCATTAGAAAGCGGATACTGCAGCTTATAGCTGTCTGCTATAATATAGCGTTTCTGGCTAGCTTATTCTATATATTTCGATTCGTTTAGAGATTAAGGATCTATTAGCCATAAAATCAGCATAAGTTTAAACGCTTAAGGTTCTACGTTACTAAAGGATTCTTAGGCTAAGGCATTTCAGTATTTATAACGCCTTAGCTCTGTTAAAGTGTCTCCCTTCTATAATTGGAATTTATATAATAGCGGTCTTATAGAGATAAGACATAGCTACGCTCTTTCCTTTAAGATACCGTCCTAGGTCTTCTATAAAGCCCGGTTTCGCGGAAAATATAAATAGGCCTATCCCTAGCCCTCCAGTTAAAGAAACTATCTTACATTAGGAGGTAAACTAGACAGCAAACCTCTTCTCAATAGCTCTTATTTATGGCATTTATAACGGCCCTTTCTTAAAGGATAACTTTTTTAGCTAAAGCTTTGCAGGAATCTCCAAAAATTCTATATTTAATAACTAAATAGGGACCACGCCATTTTAGGGGTAAGACGTGTTAATGGCGGGTACCTACTTTATATTAATTAACGGTATAACTAGATCTAGGGGGGTCCGTATTAACGAATTTAGCTAGACGCTTAATTCTAAAGGATAAGGTGCTAGAACTACAATATATAATAAAGCTATAGGTAATATTGAATTTTTTGCTAAAGTAGAGGGCGCGTTCCAAAATAAAGGTACGTTTTAGTATATCTATCTTTATAAAAAATCGGAATTTAAACCACTAACTCCTTTTATTAGAAAGAACCTATATTTAAAAAGAACTGGAACCTTTAAGAGCTAGGTATAAAGAAATACCTTCTACTATAGGGCCACATTAACCTCTGCATGGCAACTACGAGATTCCTACTTAAAAGGACAAACCTACTCCGCCTTATAGGCATAGATTAGCTATATAGCGTAAGCAAAAAGCCGTTGCGCCTCTTAGAAATACATCTATTATAGGTCCAATATCTACTAAAAAGAGCGTACGTATTAAGATAAGTCTTTCTAAGTAAGTGCGATACGGACGTAAGCCTAATTAGAGCATATTAATAAAAGAGATAGACTTAAGATAGACTAGAATACAGACAGAGTGGTTAGCTTTAAAGGAGGCAATAGAAGGTAAGGAAAATTATATCTTACTAATAAAGGCACGAAAGTTTAAAGAGATCCTAGACTTAGAGATAAAGAAAGCGTGTAATATAGAGCCTTTAGAGGTATAGAAATCTAGGCATTAAATCTAACAGGCATTAAGGCGTTTGTTCTTAGGCTTTAAAAAAAGGAAAGATATTAGGAGCTATAGGAATGTCCTTAATAGTTTATATAAACAACTAGATATACTATATATATAAAGCTTATAACAGAAGTAATAAGGAAAGTTATTTTATTATTAAATAAGGGAAGCGAATCCACTATATTTTTAAGACTAGTTGGATTTAATATCAGGAACATTTATTTATAGTTAATGCCGCATTATATATAAACTATATTGGAAATAAGCTTCAGTTTTACGCTAACCGTAATTTAAGCTTAGCATCTCTTAGGTTTAGCTAGGAAATTTTTAGCTAGGTATATTCTGTAGCCGAAATTCACTAGTTAAATATACTTTATAATTATAATAGCGCAAAGAGAATATATAATAAAAATAAAAACTACTTAGACAAATTAGGTTATAAATAAGGGGCTAAAAATTATAAGGCCTTTAGAAGAATATAGGAAAATCTAGTCCGTCTACCAGATAATAGAGGCTAATCCGCACTCTTCCAATCTTTAAATTTCTTAGTTAGCTATCTCAATACCAGTATAGGATCCTTACTATTGCCAAAATTTTTAGAGTTAACTAAGCTTTCTAGTTCTAATACTAGGAGCTCTTCTCTCCCCTAGTAATCTAACTTACTATTAAACGCTATATGCTAGTAAGCTAAAGGCCTTCTTTAAGTTAAGTCAGCCTTACCTTTAAGAAACAATATCTCTGGATTAACCTGTTCTATTTTCTAACTAGGCTCTATTACTTTAGCCATTAAATAAGACCTTATTACCATAAGGGCTCGTAGAGCGTTATCCTCCTTTCTATGTTCCTAGGCTATAGTAATTTACTTAAGCGCTTACTCTAACCTTTCTATAGCTGCTACGGTCCGTTTTAAGTATTCTTTATAACCGTTAACCCTTCTCTTAATTCTATCTGTTTTTTGTTATATTTATAGTTAAAACTCCTAAAATTCGCATTAAATCTAAAGCCGTTCGTTTTAGAAGGATTTAATAGTAACACGCTCTCTAGCAAGCTTTTCTTTAAGTAATTTTGTATAGAGATAACTCTAGTATTGCTTGCAGCAGCATAGATTAGGCTTAGTAAACGGTTTAATAAAGCTCTAAGCAGAACCGATCTTAATCACAGCTTCTCTTATATAAGTAGGGTTAGTAAAATAAATGTTTAACAGTTCCTAAGATAAATAAGTTTAATCCATTAGGGTATCTGTTAAGTATTAGTAATTGGAATTATTTTTAAGCTTTATAGTACTATATATAGCGGCAAGTAGCTATAAGCGTCTATTTATATTGCATTTATCTATAAACACAACGTAAAATGGGTTTATATTCTTTTAGCCGGTATGTCTAAATAGGTTTATAAGTGATAAGGAACCCTAGCGGCTGTAGCTGCATCTAAGAGGCGAGGAGGCTTATGTCCTCTACGCTATCTTACTTATAGCTAGTAGCGTGTATATTTTATGCAGTATAAGCGCTTAAGATATTTAGCCGCGGCACGGACATTATGTATATATAAGCTATGCTAAAATGTTATATATTATATTTTGCCTTTAACTCTAGAAAATATAGCACATTCTAATTTAAATAAAAGTGACTAATAAATTTTAAGAGACTTAGTAGAAGCGCTAAAGTGGAAACTTTACGCTATCTGGTTTTCGACTAGGCGCTTAATCTAATAATTAAGTAGCTTTAACTAGATTCCTAAATCTAACGCTGCTTAATCTAAAGTAATTAATCGGTAAGAACCATGCCCCTCTTCTACTATAGTTTAATAATAGTAGAAAATAGCTGCGAGTTTTTGTTCCCTAGTGTATATTACTTTTATTAGAGGTTTCTTAAGACTTACAACCAATTAAAGATATTATCCAGCAATATTAAAGTAGGGAAGTGGCTCTAGCTTAAACTAATTATTCTCTCTAGCTCTGCTTTATAGACTATACTCTAAGTAGTTCCTCCTAAGTATCCTCTGCTTAACGTTATATTGCTTATTAAGTAATTACTTTATATAAAGGTATTAATTCTAATCTATAGCGTACTGCTTAATACCCTAAAACTGCTATATAATCTTAGTAGGATTCTTTAAAGCCGTTGGTAATTAAGAAAATACCGTTAATATCTAAGATAGTTAAACAGCTTTCTTCTTAGCTCGCTTTAGTTTCCTAATCTACTTATTTAAAACGAGCGGTTTAGGTTTTACGGTTTTATTTTAAGGTATAGTTATTTAATTGATTAGCCTTTAGGGGGAATGCGGCCTTAAAACTTAATAGACCTAAGTTGCTAGACCTAGTCGTGCCCCATTTAGTAGTAGCAATAGGCGCAATAACGTCTTATAGCTACGTTTACCATAACGCAGAATGTAAGTAGTAGATATGTTTTACGCTGGCTGTATTAATATAAAAGTTGGGTAAGAATAGTTTAATATAGTTATGGTAAAGGTAAGGGGCTTAGGAAGAATAAGGAGATCTTCTAAAGACGTAATATAATGGCCAAGCGTTATAGATTTTTATTTCTTTATTATGGAAGGGGGAAGTTAAAAAACCCTAAAAAATATTAAACGGAACCGAAAATCTGGTAAAATTTTAGCTAGAGTAAGGATAAAATGCCCCAGTGGGATTCTAGATTTAAGTGTAGAAAGTTAGTTTTCTTAGCCAATAAGGGATTTTACTCCGTAAGGAAGTGCAACCTATATACTGAAAAAGCCTATAAACGATGGGAACCCCTAGGGGAAAATGGGCCGTATAGGGTGAGAGTCCGTATAAGCGCGTATCTTAGCTGGTTTTCTTATCTAATAAGGGATTTAAATCCATAGGGGCGCGCAACCTATACGCTAGAAAAAGCTATATACTATTTAAACCCTTACGGGAAAATTAAACTTTATAAGTTTTCTAAAATATACTTAGCTAATAAGAGAAATGGGATTCTAGCCCTTATAGACCTATTTCCGTATTCCTTACTAAAGGATATAAATAGGTAGCTAGAAAAGAGATTTTACGCCTAATAGTTCCCAGCTCCCGAAAACCGTATAATTCTTAGTTAGAGAAGAAAATAGGAAAATAGAAATAATAGATTAATTTCAAAATTATATCTAAAATTACTAATTAGGATAAGTCTTGCCGATTTCTTAGTCTATATAAGATTATAGTTATAACAAAATTAATAGTATCTAGCCGAAATAGTATTAAATAATCCCCTAATATATAAGAGACACTTTAGTAATAAAGGTAATCCAATTTATAACCTAGACTATGGTTAAGCCAACTAATTAATTTAGTTATTTATATTTTAACTAGAGAGATCTAATAACTTTATAAGGCGGAGCAGTAGTATTATAATAATATTATAATAAGCTTAGATGTAATATAAAGAAAACTTAATATTAATTAAAACCATATTAAAGAAGGGTCTACTATAAGCGGTAATAATTTTATCCTCTAAAGGTTTACCTTTTTAATAAGTACTATAGTATTAAAGGGCTTATATGGCAAAAGTTATTTAAAGTTACTTACGAGAGGAGTTAGCGCATATATTATTTAAGTATTTATTTAGAAGGCGTCTTTAAAGGGACAGGGGAGAAATTAAAAAATAGTTTTAGTAAGTATTAGTACAAAGCAAATAGTGTAAAAATACTAAATATAGGAGTAAAGAAATATAAGAATTTATAACCTAGAAAGCTTAGTTGGTTTCCTATATAAGAAGTCCTAGGGGCTTTATAATAACCTCTTATATTAAAAGCTTTATGACCTTAGCAATAATAAGAAGTCTAGTTACACGCCCTTTTAGTCCCTCCCTACTATATTAGAATAGATATATAACGGCGTTAAACAAAGTAGAGAATAATATAAGAAGTTTTCTATAAACAAATTAAAGGTTACGCTTTAGCTCTCTATATATACACTTATAGGTAGCTTTATCCTAAACACGTATAAGGGAAGCCAGGGGAAACCTATAAAAATTTCACTAAAAGGACTCTTAAGTAAGTACTTTAACTCCTTAATATATAGGTCCATAAGTACCGTATACTTAAACACAAAAAGGGGGCGCTAAGATAGTATAGTTGCGGCTTTATCTTTAGATTTAACTTTAAGTTTAATAAAAAACTAATTAAGCCTAGGGGTATTTATATAAATTTTATTTCCGGAGGCATCTCTAATAAAGTATAAAAATTCATTTGGTAACAGGTTAATAGTCTCTACTATTTTTATAAGTTTGCTATACGTTAAGCTAAGAGAGACTAAGGTGGGAATAGCAGAACGTTCTCCAAGTCTTTTACTAACTCTTATTAAACCTCTCCTTTATACTTACATTCCGTACTTATAAATTCCTATATAAGAGCTTACGCGGAGACCTAGACCTTCTATTATACCTTAGTAACTCTATAATTTCACTCCCGCTTAATTCACTAATATTAGTGCTATTAACCTAAGCTTCTACGCGGTCATTTTAGCTTAATTTATTAATAGGAACAGCAGTAATTAATAATTCGTTGCTATTACTTCTATACAGCGTCTTTATATTATTATCGATTATCTCCTATTCTAAATCACTATTCTTAGATAATTTAAGGCTTCTAGTAGATTGGCAATCTGGGATATTATCTCTAGAACGATAGTATATAGTGATAATTTCTTAAGCACTGCCTAATAACCTATAGGTTATATTAGCAATATCTTTATTAGAACTTAAAGTAATATATATAATGCCTAATGTCACGGAGATAATAATAAACTATAATATTAAAGAATTAGATATAAAAGTAAAAGTAAGTTAATTTAATAGCATAGGAGAACTAGGCATATAACCTTTATATTTTATTTCCTTCTTAGGGCGGAGTTACAGCAGAGATAATAGGGAGAGGTGGAGCATGTTAGCTGCCCCTTGCTATATTATATGGAGTCTGCTATGAAAATTTTAATAGCTATACTTACGTCTTAGTTTACGCATTGTCTGCGCCTAAGACTATAGGGGCCTAAACTAATCTAATAATATCTGTTTAAGATAAAGGAGGTAGTATTAGGAGAAGCTATTGGCTAAGCTATTGCTAAATATAAATGGCTCACTAAGGCGTGTTATCTTAAACCTAATAAGTGTCTTATAATCCATTATATTAATATATAGTTACACTATTTTCAGCCATTCCCTACTTAGATACTCTATGCTAGCGATACGCAACGGACACCGAATGCCCCTATAGGGCCTAGACGCATTTATATAAATATATAAGTTAGAACCGGAAGATTCTTCTAGATATATTATATTAGGAGCTTCCGTAAGGAATGCTTCTGCCTAAGACTATATGATATAAGTAAAAGCAATACTACTCTCTAAGCGCTCTACTACACTTTCTAAAGGATACAGCCTTAGTAAGAGAGTTAGAATTTAAGGCTATAATATATCCAGCTAACCTAAACACCTATTGTCATTGGATATTATAAGGAAACTCCTATTTTTAAATGCCCCTAGTGGCAAACAGTCTATACTACTAGGGTAGAAACGACTTACTTTTAGGGCGCAGTATAACTAGCTTCGGAGCTCTGCCTATATAATTAGTCTTATAAGTAATAGTATAAATAAAGCAGCTGCTCTGCTTGTTTTAGGTCTATAACGCTTACCACCCTTTAATTTATTAGACTTCTTCTATCTACCCACATTAGCTCTTAAACCCCTATTAATATACTACTAACTATATCTTACAGAACCAAGGAACACTCGTAGCTTTCTAAACTCGAATAGGAATAAATGCCTTCTATACCTACCCCAACATTTAAGGAGGTTAATCTTTACGAAAACGACTGCAATTAAGAGGGTAATACTTAAGAGGATCCAGAGTTGTACCCCGCGAGGTTCTATCCTATAGGAGATTATAGCAAGACTAAGAAAAGCTTATCTAAGTCGACGGTAGACGATAGTAAAGCCAAGACAAGCTTGCCTAAGCTAATTAAGGACCGCATTAAAGCCAGGATAGGCTTACTAGATACCGTTATAAACTCTAAATATGTTTTACTAGTGCCTAAAGGTATATTCCCAAAATACCTATATATTATTTTATAATGCTAATAGTTTAGTAGAGAACAGTTTGGCTACTCTTATAACCCCCCTTAAATATATACCTCCTCCATATAAGGTAGTAACAATTTGCGATTCTAAGGTCTTAAGCCGGAAACTAAAGTATCTCATATCGTGGTTTCCAAATTATTACTCTCCTAATAACTTAACCGGTCTCAGAAATGATAAATATAAATTATCTATGTCTATATATAGTCCTCTATAAATAGTAAACTGGCACCCTACCTAGATATTACCTAAGGCTCTACACTATAATAATCTTATATTATACTATGCTAGGAATCCGGATCTCCTTAAACGTTATACTAAGATATTTAAACTACTAGAAGATGTTATTAAAACGATAGATAAGCGTAACAGATAAAAATATATAGGAAAACCATTAGACGGTCTACTAGAAGAGTTATTAGGGAGAAGAGTATATAAGAGAAAGGCGGATTACCTCTAAGAAGCTAAAGGAATAAGGAATTTCTTATAAGGAAAGCTATCTATAATTACACTCTTGTCTTTTAACATTCCGTTTAGAATTACCGCGTTAATTAGATTTCCTTAACTCGTTCTTTATATATTATAGCTTAATTATAGTTTATTTCTATCTAAGAGTTTCCAAATTTTAAGAATATCTTGTTATTGATAATTTGCTTATAGCTGTCTCTTCCGGTTAAAAGCCGGCATTAATAAGATATATATCTTGCTTATATAAACGAACGGCCTTCCTAATTGCACTCTTAAATGTTAAAGTTCCACAAACTACGCTACTGTTAGAAAGGGAAGAGAATTAGCAAATATATACCTACTAGAGATTGCCATATTTCCAGCCTCTGCCGACTACTTACTTTTAATATACTACAATAGATTAAGCGGCTGATTAGTCTTAAGAAGACGATCCTATACTAGTCCTTTTGCTACCTAACTAATAGCTACTAACCCTTAAGTTATATCTAGAATATAGAGGACGAGCGTAAAAATCAGCTAGCGATCTAACTTAAGTAACTTGTATAGAAACTTAATGGCCCAAACTTCTTAATCTGCTAAAGCGATTAGAAGCTTAATATGGACTTAAAAAGGATTAAAATTATACCTACTATCTTTAGAAACCATACTAACGTAACCCTATAAATATAGGCACTCTAGTTATTATAAGCCTATAAGAGATACCTAATAGAGAGGAGATAAGCAGTAATACTAATACTACTCGTAATAAAAAGAACTTTGTTAAACCCGTCTAAAGTCTATATTCCTCCGTATAGGCCGTCTATAATTATAGAAGATTTGCTTTAGGATATAGTTAGAGTGTTACTAAAACCTTTACATTATTATATTAAAAGGATAATACTAGTGCTAGTGTTATTTAGGACTTTAAAGGACTATGTAATGGAATATAGATATACCTAAAGAAACCCGCCGTAGAGACAAGTAACGCCTAGAAGTATTATATATATATACTAACCAGGTAAGATTTTCTATAGCTTTTTAAGAGTAACAGACAGCCGTATAGCTTAGGTATCGTCACTCTAGTATAAAAAGCCCTTTAAAGAAATTCTGCCCACTAGATTTAAGCCGAAGTTTTAATATACTAGAAGAATAAGCTAGACGGCATGGTGTAAAAGCTATAGTTTAGAACCAATTAAGAGACATATTATTGCTTAAGCCCTAGCCAGTCCGATATAGATTTATAGCATACCTATAAGTGCCAATGCAAATATTAAATATGATTTTAGGAAGATCTTGTATATATAGCGGCGGAGGTAGAGGATTAAAAGTGTACTAAGTAAAGTAAGAAGAGAGATTAGCTGGAATCGCTTTAGTATAAGAGAAAGTTAAGGATATAGACGCAATAAACTAAAATATGTAAAGTTGAAGTAGGAGAGCTTAAGAGGTTAATAATCCTATAAAGTAGGCCTTAAACCACGTAAATACGGCTAATTTAGCGGTGTAGAAGACTTAATTGGCTTAAGTTAAGCTGTAACACTTTATTACTAAACAGGCTAGTTCTACCGCCTAGGTATAATGGTATTATATTAATAATAAAAAGAGAGCCATAATATTTCGCGAATTTAGTGCTACTTAAGACTCCAAAGACGCTAATAATAAGATTTGCTGCAATATAGAGAAGAATATATAACGTTATAAGTACACTTAGATCTAAACTTCCTTTTTGTTGCTTAGTAATTAATATATAAATAAGTTTTTTACGGAAAAAGAAAGAGATAAGTCTACGTCTTAGGGCGTTAATAAGATGCGAAAGTTTTAGCGTAAGAGCCCCTAGGGTAGTAGCGAAAGAGATAAGATAGATAAAGATTAATTACATAGTTATTCTATCGTACTAATTATTATAGGCGGGTCTTATATTTTATACCATTACTATTAATAGCTAAGGTTTAGTTTTATTATAAAATTATAAATTTAGATAGTAACTAGGTTTTAGAAATGCGAATATAAGATTAAATAAATTATTTTACCGCGATCCCTAAATCCGGAAAATGCCTTCTAAGTTTAACTTGCATTTTCTGCTTTAGCTAAAAGCTTAAATCTCTGTTTCCTGGCGTAGATTATTAGCTGCGAAAACTAACAGTCGCTTTAGTTATTAATTTAATAAGGTAATATAAGATATAGGGTTTTGCTTTATCCCCAAGTTTTACTTAATTTAAATATTAAAATTCGCTAAAACGCTAATTTAGTAAATTAGGAGGCGGTTTACTAGCGTAGGTAAAACTTAGGGCTTAAGCCGTGTCTTATATTACGCTATAACCTTAAAGGCCGCGCATACCCTAAGATTTAGGTAGTCCGTTTATACGACGCCCCTTATTACGCGCGTTAACTATTATACAGCCTAGACAATTGGTAGCTTGGCAGATCCGCTAAATGCTAAAGTTAGGCCTAAAGATCTCCTTAGCTATAAAGAGTAGGACTAAAAAAATAAATCGGAATACTATAAAGACCACTACCTGCGCTTATTAACCACTATGTTTATTTATCTACTATTACGTAGATTTATTAATTCATTAGTTACTATTCTCCGCTTACTATTATAACTGCCTAGGTTATAAAGAAGCTTTTTAACCATTAAAAGGGCGGAATTAATAAGAAATGCTATAAGCTCTAAAAGAGAGTCCCTAAAATAAAGATTAGCCTTATTATTAAGGATATAAGCGGTCGTTAGCATATATACCGCTCCTCTAAGGACTATAATTGCCTATCTATAGAACACTTAGTTCAGCTTCCTTTTATCTAGATTAAATTATACTAATAAAGAGGTAATAGCAACGGGGCAATCCGGTTAACTATCTTCTATCTAACTTTTAGACTATAAGAGAGCTTTAAGATATAGGGGGTCTTATATATAGGGATGATAATTTAACCGCAGTCTAATCTGTAATAGCAGAGTCCTAGACCTAGCTAGCTTCCTTCTAACTACGCTATAAGAATAATTATATTCCTTTTAAAGGTTATATTAACGGTATTAAAACTTCCGTCTTCTCTAATACTATCTTTGTCCTAATAATAAGCAACTTTCCACTAGACCCTTTCTATAAAGATAATAACGCTAAGGAAGATAACTAGGAGCTAGATAAGGATAACTCTAAGGACTCTAAGGACGATAAAGAATACGTTTATCTAGAAGCCATTAAAAAAGAGGATAACCCTAAAGAGGGAGTATTATCTATAAACTTTATTCCTAAGTAGATAAACACTAGGCCTTAAAAGAGACGCTACTAGCTCCAGAACTCTAACTACTAGGACCCTATTTAGAAAGTAAGTTCCTCTTAAAGAAATAACTTGCCTTAAAGGATTGCAATGCCTTATAGAGTAGGCACACCTTAAAAGGGCAGCCCCCCTAAAAGCGGATTATTTTAAGCAGATTCTTTATATCCGGCGAATAAAGTTATAAGGACTGGGCCGCAAGAGTGATCTATTAGCTATAGCCCCTATAAAATGCCCGCGAAAGCTATACTTCTAACTAGGTTAAGGAATAAAAATTTATATAGGGCCTCTTTATTTAAATCTATATAGCAGGTTCCGCTACCTTTAACCTTTAGTAGGAAGACTTACGGTAGACAGTTCTAGAACGTATAATCTTTTCTATAATTTTATAAATCTATATTTCTTCCTTTAATATTTTTTTATCGGGTCTTATTAAACTTTCTTTATTAGTATTTTAATTATGCGTAGTTTTCTAATTTTTTATATTATAAACTTTACTTATACTATTAAACTTATAAATCTTAAGTTTAACTTATAAATTAAATGCGATAAGTAGTTTATTTAATTTATTTCGCAGTTTTTAGAGGTATAGGAACCTCTAAATAGGAATAATAGTAACCTATATAGGCTAGCCCGCCATTTTAAATCCAATTGGCGTAAGTGTTCGCCTAGGTCCAAATAGACCACTAGGAACCTCAACCTTTAGAGGTATAAAAATCTCAATTCTTGGAATTATAGGATCCCTAACTTTAAACCCCCTAGCTATTAAATTCTTGTAATCTTTACCTAATTCTACTCCGTGGGTTACTACTAGTAGCGATACTAGCTGTGTCTCTACTTAAGGTTTCGGTAGCTTTTTCTTAAGCGTTAGTGCTATTTTTAGTGCTTTTAATAAGAATAAAGTGGGATTTCTAATAATACTCTCTATTTGTTGAACTGCGAGGTTGGCCTTAGGCGCTACTTTACTATATATTATACGTGGCTTGTTTAGTTTCTAAGGAGGCTTAGGTAAGTCTTTCTTATTATTCTACCCACGAAGCAACTTAAAAGGTATCTTTTATTTAATTCGCCTTATAGGAACTATAGTCCCCCTAAAATTTGCCTCCATGGCCTCTATAGCCTTATCCTCTGTAAGATCTACGTTTTTACCGGTATCTAAACGTATACGTTTTATAATAAGTCCAATAGTATCTTTAGTAAAAGCTTTTATATCCAAATCCTTTCCGAAATAGCAGTATGCGTTATTTTTACACAGTGACTTAAGCTGGCCATAATTGTCGTAAGCAACTTTTTAAAGAGTTTTACCACTATTAGTATATATAGTACAGCTTTATTTACCACAGTATTCTTAGTAATATTATATAAATTTCTTAAGTAGGAGCTTGTTATCTTCTGGAATATTAATCCGAACACTCTTAAAACCGCCGGAGAAAAGGAGCAAAAAGATCGAGATACAGTTATTAGGTAATCTACTAGCAAAAATAATATTCCTAATATCCTTTAAATCTTAACGACGTTCTAATTCTATATCTTCTTTAAGACGTCTTAATGCCACTATTACTATATTATCTAATATTTTGCTATTAAGCATTAATAGCTTAATGCGGTATTAGGCGGTTCTCCGTTCTATATAAGCTGCGTTAACGCTAACTAGTAGGTCCTTTTCTTAGGTGTTGAGTACCTTATTCTAACGTCTTAAGGTCCTTATTTCCTTAGCAGCATTCTTAACCTTCTATTTCTCTCTTTCGATATTATCTTACTTACTTTATAGTTGCACCTACACCGTCTAAAGCTCTTCTTCTTTACTCTAAAGCTCCTCTTCTTTACTCTAAAGCTAGGCCTACGCTGCTTCTCTCTCTTAAGCTAGATTTACGTTTAAGAGGTTAAGTTCGCCTTATACGTAATCTTTCTTTACTTAAAGTTGCTTAATTACGCCCTCTAATCTTAGTTTACGCAGTAATCTGGCTTCTATTGCTTCTATTTATAATTATAATTTGCTTTCTAGATTTACCTTATATAGTTCTAGTACATTTACCTTAGCCTCTAGGGCTTTAATTTAATCTTCTGTACTATATACCGCTATATTCGGTTCTAAGTTAGAGTAATTTTTAAAGAAATCGTTATTATCTTCCGAATTTAACGGTTAGACCTCTTTATACTGCCGCTTAAGATTTTATATTTTATACTAAAGCTCTTAAATCTTTATCTTGTTGGCCTAGGAATTATTCTATACCTAGACGTGGTTTTATTTCATCCGCTCTAAGTCTAAAAAGTGCCTTTAAGAAGTGCATTTCTATATAGCTACCTCTTCTAGATGCCTTTCCGTTTCGTTTCTTAGATTAGTTTTTAGTTCCTTAATCGTCCTATTATCCTAAATCTGCTATTGCTCCTAATGTTATTAAGATGCCAATGTCTCTGCAGTTAGCTCTTCTTAATATTTTCTCTTCTTATTTTCTAGAGCAGCGTTCGCCTCCTTTAGCTTATCTTATAGCTCGCGCTTAAGATTTCTAAGGCGGGTGAACTCTTTATGCGTTATAGTTTCTTAAAACGTTAGTTTAGGAGTATTAACTTTAACCAGGTTGATTGTATTAATTAATAACTATAGAAAGTTAAACTTTTAGAATAATTAGTAAAATATAAAGATGTAAAACTGGCCAAACTTACCTATTACGTGCTATCTTAAAGAAAGCTATAGTATAAGTTACGCTTAACATAAAAAGGCGTAATTTTAGTCCTAGGTTTATAGGTTAAAAAAAATATTAAGGGTATAAATAAAGAAGATTGGTCTTTAATATAATTATCTTTAAAAGGTCGGCCATAACGCCGGTCCTTTAGTAATATAGCCTTACTAGTAAATTAGGGATACCGTCTTTGTTTATAAGAGCTTCTTATAGATCTTAGTACCTTAGTAACTTAAGATATTTACACATTATAGTTACCTACCTAGCTAGGTTTTGCCTATATAAGGAAATGCGTTATAAGTTTCCAATTAGGATCTCGTTTTTAAAAATTAAGTACTACTTAAATTTAACACCTTATAGTTATTATAAGATCTCCTAACTCGTGCTAAAGAGCTGGGTTTAATTCTTTAATTATAGGTTTTAGTTTACCCTGCACCTTTTTAGGAGCAATTAATATCATTTCCAAGAAATAACGTATGTAAAATGCCTATAGATAAGCCTAGGCCAGCCATTAATCGCCCTTATAGGTAGTCGGAGAGTATACTCTTCTATTACCCTCTATAAACTTAATAATAGGGTTTTCTAAACGAAAATATGTAGCCAAAAAGCCTTTCTAAAGGGTACGCTTAGAACCTAGGAGATGCCTTAGAATATTACAGCATAGCTTAAGATACTTTAAATTTTTAAAGAATGTCTATAGACTAGGGATTAAGCAAGGGATAGATAGAATATTCTTAAGGAGATGTTCTCTCTAATGTGGATCTATAACAGTAGGAAATATATCCTTAGAACGCATATAGTTCGTAATAGAGAGACGGTCTCTTTTAGAAATGGCAGGTATATAAAGCTCCAAATTTTGCACTAATATAGCATCTATAGCTGATATTGGAATATTAGAGTCGCTATAGCAAAGAATCTGGTTCCAAATTATTAACATATGCCTTAAATAATTAAGAAGCTTATTATCGCATTTTAAGCTTAGTAATTAATGCAGCGTTCTAAGTTTAATTAAGTACCATAGTCCTGGCATTTTGGTAAATAAATTAAAAGCTTTTATAAAACGTTTATCTTTTAGTAACTACCGCAAGTCTTTCTATTTCGTTAGAGTTAATTAAGCTAACCATTATTTCTTGGCCTTTTTATTACCCATTTTATAATACTACCAAATCTTACGGAATATTTCGCCGTTTAAAAAGGGCTGCTCATTTTAAAAAGCCTCGATTTTTCTTATTAAAGCATTAGTTAATAGTTCTTATAATTTAGATTAATACTTTTAAAGATAGCACTAAATATAAACCTACGTTTAGAAAATAGCTTAACTACCTACTATTAATTATTTTAATCTAGGTGCTGCTTAGCGGCACTAGTGCGGTATAAGCTATTAAGGCAATTAACTTATAATAAGAGAAGTCTGGGAATTTCCCCTATGCTTTCCGGCCTATAGCAAAATATATTTACCTTAAGACTAGGGGCTCTAAGAGCTTCCGTAAGCATATTATTATTAATAATAGCCTTAATAAAATTTTCGTCGTCTAACCGAAGGCAACCCTTAAGTTTAAAAATATTTCTTAGTCGTGCGATTTTTTTATTAGATGGCTTACGGTAATAATTACGTGCCAAGGGGTGCTTAAAATTAAGTGCTGTTAAATTAATCTGTGCGATGCCTCTAAAGAATAATGCTTTAATTTTCGCGATTTCGTCGGCTGAGGCGTCTATTGCTATTTTTTAGCGCGATCTTTGGTATTCTTATATAAGGAGAGCGCGCTATAATATACTTAGGAGGATAGGCTAATGCCAGGTACCATTTACTATATTTTTAACCTTTAAAAATAAGAAAATTAAATATATAGCTGGCGTTTTCCGAGAAATAGCTTTCTTACGGCCTGTTTTAGATCTATAATTAGATAATCGGAATCCGGATTTAATAACATTAATTTAACCCTATTAAGAATTAAGATATAACTTATAAGCTACTCTACCGCACCTACTACCTTTAAACATAAATCTCCTCTACGTAAATATAAATAACCAACCCTAAGTGCGAATCGCGCATACTAGAAGTAAGAGTTCGCTTATAGAATATAAGCCCGCCTTTAAATCTCTACTCCTATTAAGGCTAGGGTTAACCCCCTTATTTACTACCCTAATTAGCAGAAATACCAAGGCTATACTACTTAGTTAGATACTTGGCGCACTAAACTATCCATCTTTAATAAATTGCTATAATAAGATATATCTTTGGAGTAATACAAGGATAAGAAATAATAAAAATCTACTAATATATATTAACAACGAGATTTATAGCTATAGTTTATTAAATTTAACGCCGCATCCTATACGTAGGGGCGAGACCTTAAGAAGTATTAAATAGCTAGAATTAGGCCATTGTTTGGCCAAAACGATTTTAAATCTTCTCTTAGCGAATGTACTTACTTCCCTTTCTAACATTATCTACTATTTTACTTCTAATCTTAGCGGGCTTTGTAGTATATTAAAGCTTCTAGCTACTTAAGCGGTTATACCTACGCCGTGTAACCTTCCTTAAGCCATTCTTCCTTATATTCTTATAGTTATTAGAACCTTATCTATTAAGTTTAATTCTAGAATTATAGAAATATAACTTCGTATATATATTACAAATAATATAAAGGGCATTAAAGATTATAATTAAGAAGACGAAATTAAATGGGTATTGTAATCTTATTTCTATAGTATCCGAGTTTTTAGACTAAACTAGGATCTAAACTATATTATCCATTCCTTAGTACTTTATAAACGTCTTTTATTAATTTATATAGAAGTATAATAGGCCCGTTGCTGTAATAGATTTCTCTTTAATATCTCTTATTTTAAAGCGTTTTCTAGCCTTATACTAGAAAACTTTTATATAAATAACTCTCCGTTCCATTTTATTCTCTTATCCCGCCCTTAAGGATCTGCTATATAGGATCTTTAACTATATCTGCAAGAAGTAATAAGCAAGATGCCTAGCTAAGCGTAGCTATAGCATTTTATAGTGCCCTTAATAGCTTTGGCTTTAATCCTCGTAAGCTATACTCCTAGGTCTTACTATAAGAGCTATATATATTTAAATTAATAGAGTTACTAATTTATAACCTAAAGTTTTTCTCCCCTTATCTATGTTTAACGAGATATACCTAGATATATGCAAGAACGCAATTTACGAGTATACCATTCACTATAATATGCAGAAGAAATTTATTTCGGCGGTTCTTAAGGATATATAGTCTCTATTTACTAAGATAGTAATATAAATAAGTATATAGAACGCTTCACTTTTATATATATAACGCCTTAAATCACTTTAGCCGTAGTTTGTACTATTTAAAAGTTATAAGTTATACTTTTCTTATTTTATAAGAATGCCTAAAAAGGTCTTTAACTGTAGGCATGCCGTATACGATATTTGCATTAAAACTTTTAGGCAAAAATTAAAGTTAGAAAAGTATACTTTTATCCTCCCTTGCTGTTTACTCTACGGCGTAAATAATATAATATCCACCTTTCGCTTTATTTTACCCATAGCTAGTATTCGCGTTCTTTATATTAATAGAGGTGGCATTTATAATATTATACCACTTACGTTTCTTAATTATATCGACCGATAATTCTAACAACTTAGATGCCTACTCCGTAATTACTTCGACTATGTTTGTAGTATATTAACTAGTAAGGAAACGTTTAGCATATAGAAATCTATTTACTAATATACTTTAAAGGTGGCGTAATTGCTATAAGGATGTTTCTTATACTATAGAGCTCCTAACTATATATTAACCGATTTAAAGAGCTTATAGGAAAAACCTTTCCCCTATAAGATAGTAAAGGACGGTTTTTCTTAACACGGCAATTTTAAAGACTTATTAGCGCCTATAAAGATTACTAATATAGTTTAGCGAACATTAAGGAGGCGTTTTAACAGAATTGGGGTATCTCTCTAAAAATGTTTAATCCACTAAGGGATAACACTAAAGTCGCGGTTACTATAACTACTGTATAATTAGCTATACCTTACCTACTCTCTAACTACAATAAAGGTTAAAGATTTTAAGAAAGTGGTATATAGCCTAGAGAACTTTAACTATTCTACTTTTATTAATATAGCTTTAGTATATTATCTTATTCGGGCATAGAAACCTAAAGATAATATATTACTTAGTGAAGCGTGAGTTACTTCTTATATTCGTAGATACTAGACTTAACTAACTAAACTAACTAAGCGCTTTGTACACGTCTACGGCTCCGTGGTTTTTTAAACCTAAGGTGCTTAAAAATCTAGGCACTTTCTAAGATAGAGGTTTATAGTATAACAACCCTTCTAAGATTGCTAATTAGGAATACTAATTTCTCTAGCCGGAAATAGACCAGCTAGACTTTATACTCTTATTAGAAACTAAAACGTCTCTAACTTTACCCTATAAGGAAGGTCTATAATCCCTAGTTAGAGACCGATTTATTTCACGCCTATTAAGAGCATTTATAAGCCATTTAGACGGTAAAAAACTATAGAAAGAATTCCTTAGTACTGTACCTACTAATTCCCGTAAACGGTATTATTAGCTTAACGTATTCTTCCACAGCGCGGAGCTAGACATTAATAATATATCTTTACTTAACTATCTTAAACAACTAGTATAAAAATCAATCATATTAAATATACAAGTTATTTTAGCAATAGATTTAATATACGCTTTAATATTCTATCTTAAACTTAATAATATCCCTTAGCTTATTAATGGAATTTTCCAGTATTATAGAAGCACCTTCTACCGTCTATCGCTTAACTATTATGGTAGAGAATCTCTCTATTACGACCTTATTTAAAATTCTGCCTGTTTTCTTGTCTCTAGATAGTATATAGCTTATACAGCTTCTGTCCTAAAAGGCGTTCCATTATATAGATACCGTATCCACTTCACTATAGATAGTATAAATAAGAAGGTATATATATTAATTAGAGGTATTATAAGCAGCTTAAGGATAATAAGTAGACTTCTAAAAACGCTTTAGCAATTAGTGCTTACGCAAGGCCTAGATATTCTATTTAGATATATTAATTACAGAAAATTACAGAGATCTCTTCCCGGGGTTCCTTTAAAACGCAAGTTTCGGGAAATTATTAAATAAATTACTTTAAGCAATTATTGTATTTAGATTTACTTTGTCTGTATTAAGGAAAAAGACTTTTATAGAAATTATATTCCGGAAAAATATACTATTAAATGTTACTCTTATTATAAATACTAACCTTTTTTAAGTTCTTAATTCTTATAAATGTTATTTATTTATACTTTGTAATATATAT
>Ga0307515_10006314_pt1 | contig 23744 bp, 25 predicted proteins | sample 17_EM_MG_FD_194513 | JGI IMG/M metagenome (GOLD analysis project Ga0307515, IMG submission 194513) | Populus trichocarpa ectomycorrhiza microbial communities from riparian zone in the Pacific Northwest, United States - 17_EM | ecosystem: Host-associated > Plants > Roots > Unclassified | place... | reverse complement strand
GAAGAGTAGTCATCTGCCGTTCGCGAAGAAGGACCGGAATGTCAAGGAGATTGGCCTCCACAAGCTATTTGATGAGTACTGGGCCTCCGGAGAGCACGAGATTATGGTACCGGGTCGGTCATACTCCTCAATCAGTCTTTTCATAACTGATACAGAAGCGCAGAGGTCATTGTTGTTGGAAAGCATCGTTGCTCGTTTGAATTACACTTCTCTGCGAGCCCTACGGTTCGTCTCTTTGCAACTGCCCATTGCATCCAGCTATTGATGTCCGCATAGGCCGAAACTCTTCACGGCTTGCTCAAACAACTCAAGGAATTGCTAAAGGAACACTCCCCAATGATGAGTGCATCAACAGAGGGGATTGTGGACAAGACTATCAAGTACGGGGCTGTCTTCGCCGAGGTCAGTTCTCTCAAATGGAAACCAGTGAGACACTGACACTTTCTAGTTGAACCCTGTCTCAAAGGCTGTGTTTGGCCTTGCCAGTGTCACGTTTGAGGTTCGTACCCGCTGCCTGCGTATCAGGAACAGACCTAATGCATGTCGATGTAGCTCTTGAAGGAGCAAAATAAATATGACCAGATGCCGTCGGCCCTGTTGGGTCGGTTGCAGCGCATTTTGCCATTGGGGGAGAAGGTCGCAGACGATGTTGTCTGCGAAGAGACAGAAATCTTGGAGACGGTGATCCAGCGAATGTTCGAAGTGATGCGAATGGTCGCAGAATTCTCATGCAACTATGTCAAAGGTAGTAAGTGGTCATGTCCTGGATTTGGCAAGTACTGATGATCACAGCGAGAACACCGGCCAACCCAGAGAAGATCGAAGAAATGGACAAAGAATTGACTAAGGTCATTGAAGACTTCAACCATGCAGTGGATGTTGAGACGCTCCGCCTCGCTAAAAAGAATGGTAAGCCCGTATTGGCCCCTACCTGGTGATCATCCGTTCTCAATGGCTTGTGTAGAGCAGGAATTGTTGCTTACGCGGTTTAAACGCGTCGAGACCGGTTATGACTTGAAACTCTGCTGTATGGAAGGCACCCGCGAAGGTCTCCTGAATCAAATCATGGCCTGGGCGGCTGGTGATTCAGATACGAGAAATCTATACTGGATCCACGGTTTACCCGGAATTGGCAAAACGTCGTTAGCTCATTCAATCTGTGAAAGGCTCCACAATAAACAGCGCCTCGCTGGAGCATTTTTCTGCCAGAGGGATGACGCGAATATGAGCGAGCTCAGAAATATCCTTCCTACTCTCATCTCCAAACTCGCCGAAAAATTTCCCCCCTTTCGAAGGATCGTCGCAGACCGTCTTCGTAGCGACCCAGATCTGACATCCAAGTCGATGAAGGACTCTCTGTTCCTTGACTTCATCCACAACCTTCCTCGCCACCCAAAACACGCTCTCGTCTTTGTCATTGACGCACTGGACGAATGTGGTGACTTGAAAGATCGTCCAATCCTCTTGAAGGTTTTAAAAGATGCAGTCGGATATGCTCCGTGGCTTAAAATCATTGTCACCAGTAGACCTGAAGACGAAATCCAGCATTTCTTTCATCAGCTCCCCCAATTGTCATATTCGCCCTATGATTTGTCTATGGATCAGGAAGCTGGAGCTGACTTGCAAACCTTCGCCCGAAGCCAGTTCAATTCAGTGGCCAAAGTGTGGTGTCTGCCCACCCCTTGGCCAGAACAACTGCTCTTTGACAGAGTTATCTCTCGGGCGAACGGCCTTTTCATCTTCATCAAGACTCTTGTTCTTGCCCTTGAGCAATGTGAAAACCTCGAAGAGACTTTGAAGACGGCCTTGCAAGACTCAGGCCTGAAACCGCTATACAACCTTTACTCCAGTATATTGAGAATACGAAGAGTGCCAAATAACGCCGAGTTCCGGCAGATGATTGGAGTGCTGCTTACAGCGACTCCGTACCGCACACTGAGTGAAGATTCGATTGCTGAGCTGGCAGGGGTGATGCCCAATCTTGTTAAAAAGTGGGTGAATGATCTCAGCTCCCTGCTATATCGAGACGAGGCGGCCAATGGAGGAATTCGTGTCCGGCATTTGTCAATTTCGGAGTTCTTTGTGAGCGATCACTGCGCCTATAAAGTGAATATTGAAGACGCGAACACGCAGCTGGGTAGTGCTTGCCTCACGACGATGATGGAACAGCTCCGTTTCAATATCTGCAACCTCCACGATTCCCGACTTGCTAATGCAGATATCAACGATCTCCCATCCCGAATCAAAGAGCACATTTCCGACGCTTTGCAATATAGTTCTCTCTATTGGTCAAATCACGTTTGCTTTACTCCCGACAATGGAGATCCTTGTATGTGGGGAAAGTTGAAGGAATTCTTCGAAGGGTTGTATGGGCTATTTTGGGTTGAAGTATTAAGTATTATGGGAATGGTCCCGATTGGCTCCCCAAGCCTGCGACGAGTGATCTCTTGGGCCAAGGTGAGTTCAGCTCGGAGTTGTCACCTACCAAAATGATTCCAACTGGATGTAGAATGCCGGTTTAAATGTTGTTCAAAGAATCCAGGATGTTTGCCGTTTCATAATCACCTTCCACCACCCCATCTCTATCAGCACTCCACACATCTATATTTCAACGGGACCCTTCCTACCTTCACAGTCCCCTTTATCGAGCATTTTCAACAAATGGTTTACTAAAACTATCAAGATGCAAAGCGGGAGATTGTTGACATGGCCAGCGCCACCATTGCAATGGATTGGACACACCGACGTTATCGCTTCCATCAGCTGTTCCCCAAACGGGTACCACATTGTCACTGGATCCTATGACAAGACGATACGCATGTGGGATGCCGAGACTGGTGCCACAGTCGGCAACCCACTGAATGGTCACACTGACCGTGTGCTATCCGTTGCTTACTCTCCCGATGGGCGGTACATCATCTCTGGATCCGATGATTTGACCATTCGGATGTGGGATGCTGAGACTGGTGCCCCAGTTGGCAGACCTCTAGAGGGGCACACGGATTCTGTGCGGAGTGTTGCTTACTCTCCTAATGGGCAGCACATCATTTCCGGATCTCGCGATAAGACCATTCGAATCTGGGATGCTGAAACTGGGGCAGCAATTGGCGCACCTCTAAAGGGGCACACTAGATCCGTGCGGTCTATTGCTTACTCTCCCAATGGGCAACATATCGTATCGGGATCTGGTGACAACACCGTTCGAATCTGGGATGCTAACACTAGTGCTGCAGTTAGCCACCCTCTAAAGGGACACACTAGCGCTGTGTGGTCTGTTGCATACTCTCCCGATGGATCGCATATCGTCTCCGGATCCTTTGATAGAACCCTTCGAATCTGGGATGCCAAGACCGGTGCTGCAATTGGCATGCCTCTGAAGGGGCACACAGATTCGGTGTGGACTGTTGCTTACTCTCCGAATGGGCAGCACATCATCTCCGGATCTCGTGATAAGACCATTAGAATCTGGGATGCCGAAACTGGCACAGTAATTGGCACACCTCTTCAGGGACATACCTTCAATGTGCACACTGTCGCCTATTCTACCAATGGGGAGCACATTATCTCGGTATCCGGTGACCTCACCATTCGAACCTGGGATGCCAGGACTGGTGCTGCATTGGGTAACCCTGTGGCGGGGCATACTGATGTGGTGACCTCTGTAGTTTACTCTCCCGATGGACGGTACATCATCTCTGGATCATTTGACATGACTATTCGGATATGGGACACCGAGACTGGTGATATGGTGGGCAAGCCTCTACAGGGGCACACTGACAGTGTGTGGTCCGTTGCTTGCTCTCCCAATGGACAACGCATCATCTCTGGATCTCGTGATAAGACCATTCAAATCTGGGACACCGAGGTTGGTTCTAGAGTATTGAGACCTCTAGAGGGGCATACCCGGAGTATATCATCCGTTGCTTACTCTCCCAATGGGCAGCACATAATCTCTGGCTCTGTAGATGGAACCATTCGGATATGGGACGCTGAGACCGGTACTGCGATTGGCGAGCCTCTAAAGGGCCACATGTCCACAGTGCAGTCCATTGCATACTCTCCTAATGGGCGGCGCATCATCTCTGGGTCATATGATAAGACCATTCGGACCTGGGATGCTGAGACTGGTGCTGCCATTGGCTATCCTCTAAAAGGGCACACTGATGACGTGAATTGTGTAGCCTATTCTCCTGATGGGCAGCACATCGTCTCTGGATCTGATGACAGGTCCATTCGGATCTGGGATGCTGATACCGGTGCCGGAGTTGGCAAGCCTTTGGAGGGGCATGCTGATGGTATCCGGTCTGTTGTTTACTCTCCCAGTGGCCAGCACATAATATCCGCATCTCGTGACAGAACCATTCGAGTCTGGGATGCCAAGACCGGTGCTGTAATTGGCAAGCCTTTAATGGCGCATGCCGCCTCTGTGACGTCCATCGCGTGCTCTCCCGATGGGAAGCACATTGCCTCCGGATCTCGGGACACCACAATCCATGTGTGGGACCTGTTTCCACATCCTCCTATCCAATCATCCTTCTCTTGCGACCGGGCCCATGCTGATTTTTGCGCACCAGATGAAAATGGTTGGGTCAGGGATTCAAAGAATGGTTTACTATATTGGGTACCTCCAGATTGTTGTACAGGCCTGCATTCACCCGCTGTCCTGACAATCCCACCGACAGCTCACACTCGATCAGTTACTCTTGATTTTGATGACTTTGTGTTTGGGACCTCTTGGACCCAGATTTTCAACAGTACATAACTTCTCCTCAATCTCTGTGCTTGTTCTTTGGGTTATTAGTGTCTCTTTGGAAATTGCACTTGTAGTTTTGCCTTCCATAGTGTCACAGATAGGCAATGCCCTCTATGCAGAGGTAAAATATAGTTGAAGGGCAAGCAAACCTGGCCCTTGCATGTTGTATGAGGGTTCATGATCCAGACTAATTTCCCAATATTTTGGCAGTTCCCTCTTGACGGCTTCGAAATATTCCTCATTCCACAACATTATCTCTATGAAGAGTGTCTCAAGCCTTTGGTGGTGGGGGCTTGGATCTGACCTTGTCAGGCCTAAGTCCCCCTCCTCGACCTGGGGCGGGTAACTACCACACCATATGGGAGGTAGACGACATACATCCCAATGGTTATGCATCTCAGTAAATCCCGCAACAGGTGCGATATACATTCCCTTTGGGGTCCATCATAGGGGATGAACCCTACCCTGCCCTACCCACTTTTGAGCACCCTGCCTGCTGTTGAGCACCCTACCTGCTGTTGAGCACCCCACCCGCTTTTGAGCACCCTACCATACCATTTGATGAACCCTGCCAAAACATGGGGAGCACCCCCTCACCAGCCTACGCCGCCATTGAAAACCAGTATACCCCTGAATATTACCAATCTAGCTGACATTAGTTCTAAACCACAGAAACGACCAAGCACCCCAAGCTGCAGAGACAGCTGAGCAGCCCAAATGGAAAATGCATGCAGATTGCCACCCACATAGCTTGACCACACTGTTACAGCCCCCACCCCACTATGACCCAAATACCCCAGAGCAAATAATACAATGTGTTGCAAACCCCTGCATCCAACACAGGCACAGAACCGAAATGATAGCCGAGCACACACAGCACAAAGGTAACCACTACAACCTCTGACACCCTTAAAACACTAGCACCAAACCTTAGTGACAGGTGAGACCCCAACAGAATGACCAATTGTTGATTTCAATTTAAGACCATACCCAATTGTAAATTTGTTTTAAACAGGATGTAGCCGAGTCAACCAGCAGGGAAGGGTTTTAGTGGGTAGGTCAGGTGGCAGATTGTCCAATGGGCAGAAGATCCCAACAGCTGCGATGGAATCGGTAATTCCGCTAATCTCTGACAGAGATTATATGAACGGAAGCCGAAAGGAAGAAGAAGGGGGTCTTGAGGCTAGTCCGTTTGCTGATGGAAATAAGTTTTCCTCTCGTCCACGCATGCCAGCAGTAATATAAACTCCGAGGAAAAGGAAGGGGAATGGGTATGACAACTTACAGGCTTGTCGGACCTAATTCCCAAGTGACTGCCCAAAAGCACAACGGGTGCCCAATCTGTCTCAGCATGAATGCTTTGACTAGGTACGACTCCGAGGGGGCTGACTGAAGCGGGGTTTCGGTCCAGCTGGCTAGCCTGGCAGTGCTACAGGTGCGAGTAGCATGCAAGGGCAGGGGAATGATCCACACGGTCTTGAGGTCCAAAGTCTGATGGGCCAAGACGAGCGAGTGAGCAAGGGAGGGGTGTTGGGATTCTTATCGAGCAAAGCAGGGCACAATAACAAATGTCTATAATTGAGACGTCGAGTGAGGGACATTCCCCATTGAGTCTGAGGTTAAATACAATGTCTAAATTATGAACATGCAGCTACTGGACTGCAGGGGGTGGTGGAGTGGAAAGCGGTGAGGTGGAAAGCGGTGAGGTGGAAAGCGGTGAGGTGGAAAGCGGTGAGGTGGGTGGCATTGCATAGTGTAGGTGGAACAAAGTGGGCTGTAGAGGGTGTATGGCGGGGCCTAGAGAGGGATGTAAAACCACTTGAGGGCGGTCCGGTACGGCGCTCTCGCTCGCCCGTGAGCGAGAGCCACCTTGCCAATGTCAGACAGGAGGCCCCCTGCAGGTTTAGTGGGTATTCCACGGTCCTCTGACCGATGGCGACCCCCACACTCCCAGCCTCTGAAGCCTTGGAGTCTCAGCCATCCATGTCTGGGTGCCGGGAGACCATCTCACCCTCTCATAATGGCGTGGGCGGGGGCTGTATTGGTACCTCCAACAGGTAACAGGGTCTTAAACCAGATTCCTGCAGGTGACGGTAGGGAGAGTTCTAGAGAACAAGCGGTGCCAGATGATGGGGCGCTTTCCTTATAGAGGTTTTTCATCAGTGGGCCAGGAGACCATATCCCCTGACTGATTCCTTGAGAGGTCAGTGGCAGAGCCGCTTCCCTGACCCACAAAAAAAAAAAAAAAAAAAGTGGAACAAAGTGGGGTTGGACCCGACCACATCCAGCTGAAAATCGCAGATGAGATTTTTCGACTCGGTTTTCTTTGGGTAGGTCGTAGGGCTGTCGAGTCCCTTGCTCACCTCCTTGTGGTGCCAACTGGACGACTTTTGTCGACAAACGAGCGAAATCGGCCTGGCGGTTCTGAAAAGCGCTGCCAGTTGGTCTGGAAGCGATGAGTAGTCTCAACACTCCAGCTGGGGGCACCCCCTAGCAGGTGGATTCTCCTCTCTACATGAGAGTCCCCTGGCTGGAATATCCATTCCGTTGTTTCTTCGAGAAGGGCTGGCAGTTCAGTGACCAACCGGCCATGGGGTGAGAGCCCCCACCCTCGACTGCCCACCCCCCTTCCCTCGCTCACTCGTGTATGACTGGACGCTAGCAGGGCATGGCAAGTGGCGATCTGTAGTCGATGGGTCATACACGTTTATCATCAGCCACGTCCAGGGTTTTACTCCCTGGAAACGGGTGCTGTCCCATTCCTCACTCTGCAGTGTCCTGCTGCGTTTACCAAATTTTCCATATTCTGCTCACCGTTTCGACTGCATCAGCGGGACAGTGGGGAGCGGTAGCAGCAGTAGCAATGGTAGCAGCTAGGTAGCCACTGAGCTGCTATGTAGCTGTATGTTTACTTTCATACAGTAGGTTATAACCCTCTGGTGGTACTAGGGAGCATCTTCCCAGACAGGGGTGGTTCTAGGTAGCTGCTACCTAGAGGGGGGGGGTAGATACCTGCTACCAGGCTACATAGCGCTACCTAGCAGATTCTTGTCCTGCTGATGTGACAACGAGGCAACAGTGCGACTCTGGTCCGGGAACCCTGCGCGCTCCCATTTCGGTTGAGCAGCCCTGGGAGCCCTTGCCTCGGGGCGAAAGAATGCATGCCCCTGCCCTGCAGGGTCGTTCTCGTGCCCTATCTCACAGCCCCCACCACAAGTGCCCGAGAGGGCGGCTTCTTCAGAAGTTAGCGGTCCCTGTGTGTGGCTGCCTTCGGGCGTGAGGTGTTAGTGGCTGGTTCTGTAATGGAACCGGGTAGCATGCGCTCCTCGTGCAAATGGCAATGTACTCGCCTGGGGCGTTTGGCTTGTTCATCGGTCCGAAGGACCTTACCAAGACATTGTCTAGGGTGCCTCCACAGAGGGAAAGTAAAAACGCCTATGATGACACAATGTGGCACACCACCAATGCCTGTTCATACGCGACTCCTGCCAGGTGGGGGGGAATGACCATGAATGCAGCTTTCGGGCCATCTGGGTGGTACATGCCTAATCAAATTAGGGACACATGACTATGCTGCCTCCACAGAGGGAAAGATGAAAACGGCTATGATGTCATGTGGGTGTGGATCCCGGCCACTTCGGGAGGCTTCGCCGGTGCCTCTCCCCCCTCACCCCCCCCTCGTGGGTAGAGTGGTGCAGTGCGCGGGAGCCCGGTGGGGCCGACGGGTGTGAATGTAGAATGACAAGCCCTGGGGTAAACGAGTCGCCGGAGGATCCCTACATGAGGGAATAGAGCAATCGGTAAGAGGGGGAATTGGGTTGTAAAAACAAGCTGATAAGGCCACCCCCCTCACCCGTTCATTGGTTCTGTGCTCACAACGTGCCCCCACCGCATAGTCCTGTGAGGGTGGCTTCTTTGGAAGTAAGCAGTACCTGTGTGTGGCTTCCTTCAGGAGTTGAGTTGAGAACAGCCATGCGGCAGTGCGACGTTAGTGTGGTGGAACTCCGGTGGAGGTTGAGGCTCGGGTGATGGCCCGGGCTTCTGAACACATGCAGTCACACCTCGCAAGACGGAGATGGTGGACAGGTGGGGATCCCAGACGCCTACGGGCCAGCGAACCACCTCCCACCAAACCGGAAACTCATGGGTCCCTTCGGGATTCTGTGGGCAAGCGGTGACAGCACGATACCCCTGTATTGTTGCTTGCAGGACGAGTAATCCTGTATTGCAGCGTCATGTGGGGGGAGGACTGTTGTGTTGTGGGATCGCAGTTTCCCGCCCCTACACGCGGCAGTCGGGGGAGTTCCCTGTGTTGGTTCGAGAGGACTCATCCTCCGCCCGTGAGTAGGGGCCACCTTGCCAATGTCAGACAGGAGGCCCCCTGCAGGTTTAGTGGGTATTCCACAGTCCTCTGACTGATGGCGACCCCCACACTCCAGGCCTCTGAAGCTTTGGAGTCTCAGCCGTTTCATTTGGGTGCCAGGAGACCACTTCACCCTTCTGTAAAACTGGTGTGGGTGGAGCTGTATTGGCGTCTCCAACAGACAACAGGGTCTTAAACCAGATTCCTGCAGGTGATGGTAGGGAGAGCTCTAGAGAGCAGGCGGTGCTGGCTGATGGGGTGCCTTTTCTGCTGAGTTGTCCTCTCCGGGGCTGGGAGACCATATCCCCGTACTTGACTCCTTGTGGACTAGGCAGCAGAGCCGCCTCCCTGACCCACCAAAAAAAAAAAAGAAAAAAAAAAAAGTGGAACAAAGTGGACCTGGACCAGAAGGGGTTCGTGCCTGGTAGATTGATGAATGAGCACACTAGGCTGGCATCGGAGGTGGCCCACCTTTGTGATGCGACAGAGACGCCTGGCTTTATAGTGGGTTTGGATCAAGCTAAGGCTTACGACAGAGTCGACCAGTGCTGGCTCCTGTCTGTTCTAGTCACCTTCAGACTACCAGGAGAGCTCATACTGCTCATCAGTGACCTCACTAATGGGTGCAGGTCCCGAGTAAGGATCAATGGTGGATACAGCCCATACTTTATGCTGAAGAGAGGAGTACGTCAGGGAGACCCCCTATTGTGCCTACTCTTCAACTTCTCCATAGAACCACTGGCTATCAAACTGAGGCAATGTGTGAGGGGTCTGCAGGTGCCAGGTCTGGACCCAGTAAAAATCATGCTCTACGCCGACAATGTCAATCTATTCCTCGGAGAACAGGACTCCGTTCAAGAGGTGTCTGCATGCCTGACTGACATCTCATACGCCATAGGCTCGAAATTTAACATGGAGAAAACTGATGTCAAACCAGTTGGGCCACATGCCTTCCAGGTGCGGTGCTACACTAATCAGGATATGGCAGGCTCCACAATCCCAGGGGCGTGTATATTGCCCCCAGCAGATCCCCTGCGAGTGCTTGGTGTATGGATAGGAAGTAGGGATAGCGCCCTACATAGATGGACACAGATCGACACCCACATTAAGAAGATAATCTCCCAGTGGCGAGCAATCAGGGTGAACGTTAGGAATCGCTCTTTGCTAGCGAAAGCCCTGATGCTCTTGAGATGTCATTTCCTAATGGACGGTAATGGCATCCCACCACACATCCTCCAGAGGATTAGTAACAGGATAATGGGCTTCGTACGGGGAAAGTTCTCTGCAATGTCCTATGATACACTGGAAGCCCCTCTGGTGGAGGGAGGGCTTAACAACCCTTCACTCGTGACCAGGAAGTACGCCTGTGACCTAAAGTTCCTTAGCGATCTAGTTACAGGGGATCAGACCACGCCGTGGAAGAAATGGACATGGATGGACCTGAAAATGGCATCCTCCTCGAGTTGGGCAGGCAAATACCAAGGCCTGAACCCTTTTCTACAGCTGGCATACACTATGCCCTCACTCCTACAGGACAGAGTTTCCCAGGCATTCATGACAGCAAGAAAATTCGGCCTGGATTTAGCATGCAGTGCCCCATCCATCGCGGCACGGCATGGGGCACGGTTGCTGAATCACCCGGCACTGCCTAGGCCACACTCTAGTGTGGTCTCGAAGATAGACAGGTTGGGGGGCATGGGCATATGGACGGTAACTCACTTATACCTTCCCCCCCCCTTCCCGCTTAGGGGTACGGGCCTGAAGAAGACAATAACAAGATTACAGGAGGCAGTGAGTGCCTCCACCTGGTCAATTTTCCGATGTATGGGCAACCAACCGCCAGGGCCCAATAAAGGATATGGCCAAATATGAATGGGCCTCTGGGCTGCATTCGCATCTTCACCCTCCCAAGATCAATGATATCAGGAAGAATAATTAGGGATGCATACAAAAAGGACAGAGTCTGCGTGTTTACCAAGGACTATGCCCTGGCACAAGCACCGACCCCTCGTACGGTCAGGAACATCATCTATGATAGGGATATACATGTATGGACTGATGGGTCGGCCCTGAGCAATGGCCTTGATGACTGCACCACTGGTTCCGCCTGGATGTCAGATCTCCTCTTTGACAACAAGGTCAGGCTCACAGGTGCAGCCCTTTCGAACAACGTCACAGAAGTTGCTGCAATCGTGCTCTGCCTCATGGCTTGGAGGGACACTCACATAGTAATACACACTGACTCCATGTTTGTGCTGGGTCTGCTGAAGGGTGGACTCCTGGCCATGGAAAGGGATGGTTGGGGTGAGGCGCCGAGGCACCTGAGCCAAGGTCCCAACACTCACCTACTTCAATACATGCTATACTTACTCAGAGACAGAACAGGACGACTTAGCTTCGTCAAAGCTAAGGCGCATGGAGATGACGTCCGCAACAACATTGCGGACAGACTGGCGAATGAGGGCTGTGTGTCAGGATGACTAATGGACATAGGAGCCCTTCGGGTGCCAGCCGGGTGGGTGGATACAGCCCCGGTCCTGTGCCACCAGCCTCTGGACTATCTCACTAAACTAGTGGTGCGCAACAGAGTGATGGTGCCAGCGGGGACTGTCAAGTTTGGAAAATTCTTGGATAGATGGACGGTATTGATAGGCAACATGTTTGGCCGAGTCCTGGACCCAGGGAGGCACATCACCAATGTGTGGCGCTTATGCGTCCCAGAGGGGCTGAAGGAGGTCTTCTGGAAAGAGATGAACGGTGCCCAAGTCCTGGGAAACAGGTACTTCAGCACCGCTAACCTGAAGTCTGACATGGGGCGGACATGCCTGTGTGGTAAGGAGATGTCCCTGGATCACATACTGACGGGGTGTGCGAAATACGACCTGCAGCCCCTGACTGATCTACTTTTGGATGCTTTATGAAAGGTGTCCCCAGCTGCAGCCATTAAAATGCTGCACCCTGACGAATGGGGCACAGCCCCCTGGTACCCCTTGCTGGCTCTGGGAGCCCTGGAGCACAAGAGTGCGATGTGCCCCTTCAAAGGCATGAAGAAAGTCCTGAAAGCTCTAAAGGCCTCCAGACCACAGAGGGAATGGCTGATAGGGAATTACTACTGGGCGCTATGGAAGTGGCGCATGAAGGAGATACATGACGACGCATTCAGGTTTATGCCTGCATCTTGTGTTGACTCACTAAAGAAAACTCTCCTAACGCCGTGCCCGGAGCAAGGCCCTGAGAGCGCGGCCAGAGACAACATCGAGGTCCCTGGGGCCAAGACAAGACTAACAGATGGTGCTTACACATAGCACCCTGTTCTCTCAGGTTCACCACAGTACATCGTCCTCATGACCCTTCTGCCACCCTCTGGGAGTAGGTCCCACTCCTACTGTATGGTGGAGATAGTGGCCCTCGTGTGAGCCTGTAACGGGTATAATGCAGGGGCACAGGGAGGGACGTTAAACATGTTGAGGGCGGTCTGGTATGGCGCTCCTGCTCGCCCGTGAGCAGGAGCTACCTTGCCAAGGTCGGACTAGAGGCCCCCTGCAGATTTAGTGGGTATTCCGCAGTCCTCTGGCTGTCGGCGACCCCCACACTCCTGGCCTCTGAAGCTTTGGAGTCTCTACCTCTTCCTCTGGGCGCTGGGAGACCATCTCGCCCTCTGGATAGCTGGTGTGAGCGGAGCTGTATTGGTGTCTCCAACAGGCAACAGGGTCTTAAACCAGATTCCTGCAGGTGACGGTAGGGAGAGCTCTAGAGAGCAGGTCGTGCCGGATGATGGGGCACCGTTTCTATTGAGTTGCCCTTTGGAGGGGCCGGGAGACCACCTCCCCTTAAGAGGCTTCATCTTAGACTCAGTGGCAGAGCAACCTCCCTGACCCACCAAAAAAAAAAAAAAAAAAAAAAAAGTGGAACAAAGTGGAGGCAGGGGCAATGTGTAAGTGGAATCTACACAGAGGCGGTGAGGTGGAGGCTATGTGAACACAGTGGTATGGAGGTGGAAGCAAAGAAGAATTAAGTGGAGTGCGCAGGGCGGAGGCGGGTCTATACTATTGGAGCGAGTCTAGTAGCAAGCAGGGAATGATACAGACATGAGGAAATACAGGATATAAATCGGGGAACATCAGAAAGAGTCCATAATACAAGCCACGAGTCATAGGGAGTGGGGAAGGGAACGAGGGGATCAGAAAGGGAGTGGAGATGGGAGCGGGACCGGGGGAAGGATGTCGGAGCGACCAGAGGGAGCAGAGATTGTCCGAATAAGGAGGAAAAGGGGAAAAAAGGGTGATATTATCGCAACAGCAAGCCGTACTGGAGTCCCACACATGGGGCATGAGCGTCATGGTGCATGACGCATTTCCCTTCCTTCCCCCACCAAAAAAAAAAAAAGCCTTTGGTGGTGGCCCAAGTCACCTTGGTGCCAGAACAAATTGCAGTTGGGTTAGATGCAGCTATTGAATGCTCCAAAAAACACCATGTGGACCATTGAATGAATGCTTGTAGCACCCGATATTGAACATATGTGCTGCCCCTATTGTGCTTTGATTGATGCATGCCTCCAGATTATCCCACTCTGCCAGCAGCCTCGCTCAACTGACATATGTAACTGGTCTGTGCATGCAATAGCTAGAAACAGTAAATCCAGTCTTTTCATAACAAAATGTTGAAAACTTCCAGCTCACGGTTAACTCTGAACTTGCATATGATCTTGGGAGACTCAAGAGTGTCCAACCATTCAGAGAGAAGACCTTCAAGCAAGTGTTATGTTTCGTAGTTCACTTGTAATGAAAGTAATGTCTAATAGCCTGGATGTAAACCTGAGGACTATTCTTTCAGTCCTATGTATAAATGCTGCCTAGTGCTAGCTAGTTACATATACATGCTTTTCGTAGTATAGAGTAAGATTCAAACACTAGCCTGTAGTGTCAGAAGTAAGGGGCAAGTAAATCATTGGGATGTAAGATATACGACTGCATAAAGTGTTCCTTAGGTATCCAAACATTGGATCTATGTCAGAACACTATAGGCGAGAAGTAATGGAGTGTGTAGTGGAAGAATGGCGCAAAGCATGAGTGATGGTGAAGTCTTCAATACCAGTTATTTATCCTGGGCCTACTGTCCCTTGCACTCCATATCTCTATTTAGATTGGCTTGCTACTGGGCTCTTAAGGCTATGGATAAATGTGTGTGTGATAATAAAGTGATATTCCAAAGGTCCACCACAGAGGCCCCTTATATAGGAGCACGCTCTGCAGTGAGATATGTGTCCACATAGATATGGCCATGTAATCTTCCCAGATGGTACGTTCCAGCAGCATCTACATAGTCACAGACCCTTAGGTATTACATAGGTTTTCCCAATTGCTCTGTGCACCACCATGGTGGACAAAGCAAGTCGGTCCAGGCTTGTGATACATGTGAATGATCGGCCCAAGAACACACAGCATTACCCTACCAAAGGATAATACTCAAGAAGTACTCACAACCAGTCCCAGTTCCTGACAGATATCCTGTTCCTCTGCTGACTTGTGCATTCGTCAAGTCATAACTTTCTGCCAGTGCGATGGAATTGGTCAATCCAAAGGTTCCCTAAAGGAACCAACACTCAGAGACAAAGAAAGTGGAAATATCTTGAGGCTCGTCCATGTGCTGACAGAAGCGGGATTCTCCTCTTGTCTGCATGCACCGGCGGGAATATAAACTCCAGGAGGAAGGGGAAAATGGGGACGACAACTTATGGGCTTGTCAGACCTAATTCCCAAGTGACTGCCCAAAAGCACAATGGGTGCCCAATCTGTCTCAGTGGCTACATGCTCTGACTAGGTACAACTCTGAAGGGGCTGACTGAAGTGGGGGTTCGGTCCGGCTGGCTAGCCCGGCAGTGCTACGGGTGGGAGTTAGCACGCAAGGGCAGGGGAATGATCCACATGGTCTTGAGGGCCAAAGTCCGGGGGACGGAGGGGCGAGCAAGCGAGTCAGGATTTACTACAAGTGAGGTGGGGCGCAATAACAAACATCTATAATCGAGATGTTGAGTGAGGTACAATCCTCATCAAGTCCAAACTTAAATATGAAGTCTAAATTACATACACACAGCTACGAGACTGCAGGAGGCGGTGGAGTGGAAGGCAGTGAGGTGGGTGGCATTGCATAGTGTAGGTGGAGAGAAGCAGACCATCTTTAAGCCCGGATATGGCTGGCCTTCAGGCCTGGACGTCAACGTCTGGCCGAATATGGATGGCCCACTAAGCTGCATCCGAATTTTCACCCTCCCCAGATCCCTAATAGCTGGCAGGATAATAAGAGACACATATAAGAAAACAAGAGTCCGTATACATGTGGAAGACTACACACCGAGTGAACTGCCAACTCCCAGGCATACAGGGGACATCATTTATGAAAGAGACGTTCACATATGGACGGATGGTTCCGTGCTAGACAACAGCACGGACATGTGTACAGCCGGAGCTGCATGGACGTCTGACCTACTATTTGATGACAAAGTTAGAGTCACAGGCACAATACTGTCTAACAATGTGGCAGAAGTTGCCGCCGTGGTCCTATGCCTCCTTGCATGGAGAGATGCCCACGTGATTATACACACTGACTCCACGTTCGTACTAGGTCTTCTGAAAGGGGGACTACTGGCCATGGAACAGGATGGATGGGGTGACGCCCCGAGACACATGAGCTGGGGCCCTCCAACCCCCCTGCTCCAATACTTGTTGTACCTACTGAGGGACAGGATGGGGAGAATTAGCTTCGTTAAAGCTAAAGCTCACGGAAGTGACACTAATAACAACATAGCAGACAGGTTGGCGAATGAGGGCCGAGTATCCAGGAGGATATTTGATATTAGCACCCTCAGTGTGCCTGCCGGATGGATAGATGTAGCCCCAGTCCTGTGCCACCAACCCCTGGACTACCTGACGAAGCTGGTCATGCGTAACAGGATTCCCGTGCCAACTGGAACCATTAAATTCGGGGCATTCTCAGACAGGTGGACTGTTATGATCGGTACCCTGTTCGGCATAGTACTGGATCCAGGAAGCCACATCAGCAACGTGTGGTCCATCACCATACCAGAAGGATTGAAGGAAGTCCTTTGGAAAGAAATGAACGGCGCCCAGGTATTGGGGCACAGATACTACAGTACTAAAAGCACGAAGTCTGGTATGGGCTGAGTATGCCCATGTGGTCTGGAGATGACACTCGGACACATCTTACTGGGCTGCACCGCATATAACTTACAGCCTTTACTGACAATACTGGTAGAAGCCCTCCAGGTAATATCTCTGAAATCTACCTTTAGGACTCTACACCCGGATGAATGGGGCTCGTCCCCATGGTACCCCCTAATAGCCCTGAGGGCACTGGAGGAAACTGCACTCCCTGTGTTCAAAGGAAGGAAGAAGGTGCTTAAAGCGCTTAAAAGCTTGAGGCAAAAGCGGGAATGGATGATAGGTAACTACTACTGGATGCTGTGGAAATGGCGCATGAAAGAGATACATGACAATAAGTTTAAATTTGTGCCCTTCCTATGCGAAGCTCCACTAAGGGAGGCACTACTGACACCCTGCCCAGCCACGGGGAAAGGGACGGCGGAAGACGGCGCCGATCTAGTCCCTGCGGCCAAGGTCAGGCTCACAGACAATGCCTATGGCTGAGGCCGTGGGCCTATTCTCACTCCATTAATAACTCATCCCCGTCGTCCTCATGACCCTTCTTACACCCTCTGGGAGTAGGTTCCACTCCTACTGTACGGTGGAGATAGCGGCCTCCGCTTGAGCCTGTAAAAGGGTATATGGCAAGGGCCTAGGGAGGGACGTAAAACCTTTTAAGGGCGGTCTGTTACGGCGCTTCTGCTCGCCCGTGAGCAGAAGCTACCTTGCCAATGTCGGACGGGAGGCCCCCTGCAGGTTTAGTGGGTATTCCACGATCCTCTGATTGTTGGTGACCCCCACACTCCCGGCCTCTGAAGCTCTGGAGTCTCAGCCTTGTGTGACTAGGTGCTGGGAGACCATCTCACCCTATCTATCATGGCGTGAGCAGGGCTGTATTGGTACCTCCAACAGGTAACGGGGTCTTCCAGATTCCTGCAGGTGACGGTAGGGAGAGTTCTAGAGAACAGGCAGTGCCGGCTGATGGGGTGCCGTTTCCGCTGAGTTACCTCTCCTGGGGTCAGGAGACCATGCCCCCATGATAGGTTTCTCAAGGACTCGGCAGCAGAGCCGCCTCCCTGACCCACCAAAAAAAAAAAAAAAAATGGAGAGAAGCAGACCCCACCTAGGACATTCTGGAGTGTTTTTGCTGACCTGACTGATGACATTGCGCAGAGAGGTTCCTCCCGAGAAGGGTTTAAGGACGCCAACATAAGTCTCTTCTATAAGAAAGGAGACCCAACCCTTGTCTCGAACTATAGACCCATCTCATCAATGAATACGGACTGCAAGATGTACACTAACCTGCTGAATGGGCAGCTGGCTCCTTGGGCCATAGCAAAACTGCACCTGGACCAGAAAGGATTTGTACCTGGGAGACTAATGCATGAACATACAAGGCTGGCATCAGAGGTGGCCCACCTTTGTGATGCAACAGAAACACCCAGGTTTATTGTGGGATTGGATCAAGCTAAGGCCTATGACAGAGTCGACCAATGTTGGCTCCTGTCTGTCCTCGTTGCTTTCGGACTACCGAGTGGGCTTATAATGCTCATCAGTGACCTTACAAATGGCTGTAGGTCACGGGTAAGGATAAACAGTGGATATAGCCCTTACTTCACACTGAACAGAGGGGTGTGCCAGGGGGACCCCCTGTCGTGCTTACTCTTCAACTTTTCTATAGAACCATTGGCCATCAAGTTGAGGCAATGTGTTAAGGGCCTACGAGTCCCAGGCTTAAGCCTGGTACAAATCATGCTCTATGCAGATGACGTTAACCTTTTCCTTGGAGACCAGGATTCTGTTCAGGAAGTGTCTAGTTGCTTGACCAAGGTATCCTATGCCATAGGCTCGAAATTTAACATGGAAAAGACAGATGTTAAACCAGTCGGACCACACGCCTTCCAGGTACAGTGCTACATTGACCAGGACATGGTGGGTTCCACTATCCCGGGGGCATGCATCCTACCCCCAGCGGACCCCTTGCGAATACTAGGAGTCTGGGTGGGGAGCCGAGATAACGCCCTACATAGGTGGACTCAGATCGATTCCCACATTAAGAAGATAATCTCGCAATGGAGGGTGATAGGAGCTAATGTACGGAACAGGTCTCTGCTGGCCAAAGCCTTGATGCTCTCCAGGTGCCATTTCTTGATGGACAGAAACGGTATACCCCCACACATCCTTAGGAGAATCAGTAACAGGATAATGGGCTTCGTGAGAGGGAAGTTCTCCGCGATGTCCTATGGAACTCTTGAAGCACCTTTGGAAGAGGGAGGGCTTAATAACCCTTCCCTCCTCACTAGAAAGTACGCTACTGACCTGAAGTTCTTTAGCGACCTGGTCACTGGAGACCAGACAGTGCCATGGAAGAAGTGGACATGGATGGACCTGAAGATGGCCTCCACTTCAAGTCGCGCTGGTACATACGGAGGGATGAACCCCTTCTTACAGCAGGCATACACGAAACCCACGCTCTTACAGAGCAGGGTATCCCAGGCCTTCACAACAGCCAGGCGCTTTGGCCTGGACATGACGAGTAGTGCGCCATCCATGGCAGCGCGGTGAGGGGCTCACATACTGAATCACCCAGCGCTGCCCAGGCCGAGCTCTCATACATCCCTGAAGATAATCAAGCTCAGGGCTATGGTAATAAGCACAGTAGCCCACCTCTACACCCCTCCCCCTGCCCCACTCCGGGGTACAGCTCTGAAGGCAACAGTGACCAGATTACAAGAGGTGGTTGGTGCATCTAGCTGGTCTATCTTTAAGCCGCGATATGGCTGGCCATTAGGCTCGGATGTGAATGTCTGGCCTGACATGAATGGACCCCTCGGATGCATCTGGGTATTCACCCTTCCAAGATCTTTAATAGCAGGGAGAATAGAAAAGGATGCATATAAAAAGACAAGGGTCCGAATCTACATGGAGGATTATGTCCCAGCACAGAGCCCAACCCTCCGGGTTCGAGACGAAATTATATACAAGAGAGACATACTGTCTTATGGAAAATCATAGCAATGGAGGGGGTTTGTGACGTGATGCTCAACCTGGTAAGAAACGGAATGGCATGAGAGTGTGTGATGTGATGATGGAACAGGTGCCGTAAGAAACACAGCCTCAAGCATGAAATCAATACGAAAGTGGTTGAATGGATGGCATCAATTGTTCAACAGTCCCTTGCTGCTGGACAGCAAGTCGTTGCCTTCCCTACTGACCTACCAACACTCCGTGCAACCTCTGTGGCATGGATTGGGAAATCCCTTCAAGCTCTCTCGAGAAGACCAGAGTTGATCCATAAAGTATGACCCTGTTCCCTGCACCCCAGACATCACTAACTCTTGCACTGGCAGGCCTGGTGTTCAGTTGCAGCTGGGGATTGGGATCTCTCATATGAATATCTCACTGGCACATGGATGAGTGACATTATTGACGAGGTCAATAATGATGTTGACTGGATTCGTGTAAATGCACATGAACATGGAGATGAAATGGTACCAGAGCCATTCAACATCGAAGATGAGGATGATTTCGATGATGACACAGCCTTGGACATGGAAGAACTCAACAGAGCGTTGGAAGGGACAGCATTAGGAGATGTGCATGTAGATATAGAAGGTAATATTGGTGCTCCAACAGACCCAGGGAATTCTGGGGAGCCATGTTCGGACTCCAACCCAGATCTCCTTGAAAGCAACAAGCCTGTGGAGGTGATTGATGTTGATACTATCAATTTGGACTCAGATTCAGACTCGGTCAGTGATAATTTTGACTAGAACTATTTTATATAATTTCTTTTTGGGTATTTGGACAACCATCACAAAATTGGCCTTAAGAAACACCTGAATGCTGAATGTGACGTGATGTTCCACGTCCAGAAGAAACGAGAGGGCTGAGTGTGACGTGATGCGTTGCTACGATTTTCCATAAGACAGTACATGTATGGATGGATGGATCAGCACTGGATAATGGAATGGATACATGCATGGCCGGATCTGCATGGACATCAGACCTCCTGTTCGACGACAAGGTCAAGCTCACAGGTGCAGTGTTATCGAACAATGTGGCAGAGGTGGCTGCAGTAGTTCTCTGCCTCCTCGCTTGGCGAGACGCCCACGTGGTGGTACACACTGACTCCACATTTGTCCTAGGCCTATTGAAGGGCGGACTACTGGCTATGGAGTGAGATGGATGGGGTGATGCCCCAAGACACATGAGCCGCGGCCCCCCCACCCCCCTACTCCAATATCTACTATACCTGCTCCAGGATAGATCGGGGCAGATTAACTTTGTTAAGGCCAAGGCTCATGGGGACGACCTCAATAACAACATAGCGGACAGGTTGGCAAATGAGGGCCATGTCTCGGGAAGGGTGCTGGACATTAGCACCCTCAGAGTGCCTGTGGGATGGGTGGACATAGCCCTGGTGCTATGCCACCAGCCCTTGGATTACCTGACTAAGCTGGTGGTTCACAACAGAATACCTGTGCCTGCAGGAACCATTAAATTCGGGAGATTCGCAGATAGGTGGACCGTGATGATCGGGATCCTTTTCGACAAAGTCCTGGACCCCGGGAGGCACATTGGTAATGTCTGGCGCCTCACTATACCAGAGGGACTGAAAGAGGTTCTCTGGAAGGAGATGAACGGCACCCAAGTATTGGGCGCCAGGTACTTCGGTACTAATCTAAGGAAATCAGATATGGGAAGAATCTGCCCTTGTGGCCAAGAAATGTCCTTGGGACATATACTGACAGGATGTGCTGAATATAAGTTACAACCCCTGATGGAGGCACTCCTGGATACCCTCCAGGCGGTGTCCCTGACGTCCAGCTTCAGGACACTACATCCGGATGAGTGGGGTATGTCCCCCTGGTACCCCCTATTGGCTTTACAGACATTGGAAGAAACCGCACTACCCGTCTTCAAGGGGCGAAAGAAAATACTCAAGGCCCTTAAGACCTCAAGACCAAAGCGAGAATGGATAATAGGCAACTACTATTGGATGCTATGGAAATGGCGCATGAAGGAGATACACGATGACAATTTTAGATTCGTGCCCATGTTGTGTACAGCCTCTCTGAGGAAAGCCCTACTACACCCCTGTCCCGCCCCAAGCAAGGAGGAGGCAACAGGTGATGCCGGGTTGACCTCTAAAGCTAAAGTCAGGCTCACAGACAATGCCTATGGCTAAGGCCATATAATGAGAGTCAACCCTTACAACACTCACACTACGTCGTCCTCAAGACTCTTCTCACACCCTCTGGAAGTGGGTTTTACTCCTACTGTACGGTGGGGGATAGCGGCCCTCGCTTGAGCCTGTGAAGGGTGCATGGCGGGGGCCCAGAGAGGGACACTAAACCATTTAAGGGCGGTCCGGTACGGCGCCCCTGCTCGCCTGTGAGTAGGGGCCACCTTGCCAATGTCGGACAGGAGGCCCCCCGCAGGTTTAGTGGGTATTCCGCAGTCCTCTGACTGTTGGCGACCCCCACACTCCCAGCCTCTGAAGCCTTGGAGTCTCAGCCACATACATCTGGGTGCCAGGAGACCATCTCACCCCCTTGTACTGGCGTGAGCGGGGCTGTATTGGTGCCTCCAACAGGTAACGGGGTCTTAAACCAGATTCCTGCGGGTGACGGTAGGGAGAGTTCTAGAGAACAGGCAGTGCCGGATGATGGGGCGTCGTTTTTACTGAGTTGTCATCCCTGGGGGCCAGGAGACCACATCCCCCTATTCGACCTCTCATAAACTCGATGGCAGAGCCGCCTCCCTGACCCACAAAAAAAAAAAAAAAAGTGGAGAGAAGCAGAGGCAGGGGTGGTGTGGAGACGGAAACTACACATGGGCAGTGAGGTGGAGGCTATGCGAATGCAGTGGTATGGGAGTGGGGGCAAAGGGGAATTAGTGGAGCGCACAGGGTGGAGGCGGGTCTACACTATTGGAGCAAGTCTAGTAGTGTGCGGAGAATGATATGAACACAGGGAAATACAGGATACAATCGGGAAACACCAGAAAGAGTCTGTAGCATGAGACACGAGTCATGGAGAGCAGGAGAGGGGATGAGGGGAGCAGAACGGACGCGGAAGGAGGAGCGGGATCAGAGGGGGAACGTTGGAGCGACCGGAGGGAGCGGAGATTGTCGGAATAGGAGGGAAAAAGGAGGAAAAAGGCAATATTATCGCAGCCAGTACCTGTTCTATAAAAGCAAGAACCTATACCTTACAATGCAGATCACTATGGAGTAAGAGTAAACTGATACAAGCTAATACCCTAGCAATACCTTGTCTCCATTCCACGTTGTGCGTCCTTATTATATGAAATTGACCACCTACCAGTTTGGGACCTAAGCATGAGGTTAACCAACGATTCCAAAGTTCTCATGATCGCAACCTTGGTTGGTGGTTGGGATCTAAGGTGTTCTCACCTTAGTTTGTAGGAGGGACTAGAGTAAAATATCAACTCGATCGAGGGCACCCCCCGCTTTGGTCGAACCATGGAGTAAATACTCCCATATCAGGGAAACCATCATAAGAGGGTAGTGTACCGTGACTGCTATTATCAAATACGTGCTCCTGTATATATCCAGCGGCTCAGGGAGTACGCACTGCGGGAAGAAACGAAAGGTAAGGCTGACGTTATCACCGGTGCATACACCCCCTGAACAGGTGTTCGCTTAGGCGAGTAAGGGATTACGCGTGAACTCGGGGGAAATGTATTCGGTAATGGAATCCTGTACTGTACTGTACTGTATGCTATGTGCAACAGTGCATGTGACCCAGGCATATAAAGCTCGGTCATAGCCCTTATTATCAGAGCTGGGCGCTCCGGGACGCTGGCCTGGGCTGGCCCCGTTGCCGTCGTATCAGTCGTTCCTTTTGGTGTGATAAACCCGAAAGAGGTTATTCGGGCGGCCCCTCGCTACGTTTAAACTTTTCTTTCTCTTCTCTGCCCTATCAATCAGGTGGACAGACAATGAGATATTTGCACGTTCGAAACGACCCATAGCAGGGCAGACGGAAAATTCGCAATGTCCAACATGGATTTGGAGGCAAATATCTTATTCCTCTCATATCTGAAGAACAGCGGCCATAGGTCATTATGCGGTAATACGTCAACATTTCTCATATTTTATATGCAATAAGACGGACCTCACAATGTACGTAGCCATCCGGTTGGCAGAAGAAATCACTCTATTCGGTCTTGGTGAGAGAACACTTGTGCCTTGGTTGATCTAGAGACGGAATCCTTATCGATCATTTGATTGTATCATTTCCTTCTCCCAATATGAGCTCACAAACCCAGGGCTACTTTATTGCATCTAGACACCAATATGGTAGAGCATGTGTACAGTACTTCACCACCTTCCGTGCCACTTAAGAAGATCACACTATAGCGCTCCATGTACATAGCATAAATTGTTTATATTATATTCCTCATGTTGTATGGACTTATATGAGTGGACTGTGAGCCG
>Ga0307515_10006312_pt1 | contig 23746 bp, 6 predicted proteins | sample 17_EM_MG_FD_194513 | JGI IMG/M metagenome (GOLD analysis project Ga0307515, IMG submission 194513) | Populus trichocarpa ectomycorrhiza microbial communities from riparian zone in the Pacific Northwest, United States - 17_EM | ecosystem: Host-associated > Plants > Roots > Unclassified | place... | reverse complement strand
ATAAATGTTTTTATTAATAAGGACGAGCTATTTATATATGCGCTCCTAGACACTATATATCCGAAAACGTTGCGTCTCTATAGTAATAGAAACCCTTATAGAATTAAAGAGTTTATAAGTAAGGGAAGACACCTTCTATCCCCGCCTATTACTATTAGGATATTAATAGAAATTTTAGATGGCGTATTAGAACCTATAAGTCTTATACGTATAAATAGCGGGGATCTAGTATAATTAGCGAAATTTAGAATAGGACGGAATGGGAAATACTAGGACGCAGGTCTTTCTCCTACTACGATAATAGGAGTACTTAGATTTGTTTTTGCTAAAGTAAGGCATCTTATAGACGTGGGAAGGATCCTATATAAGAGCATAAATGTAGTAACAATAGCATTTTAGGGAAACTGCTGTAGGAGTAACAGACGCTGTCTAGGGCGTTACCAGGAGATTAACAACACTGCTACCAGTTTGGGGACGCGCAGAAGGACTATAAGCTATTATAAGAGAATACTCTAAGAAGTTAGCATCGTTATAAGAGATGAGGTAGGGATCCTATTACTTATAAACGCGTTAAGAAAAGATAATAAGGTAGTAATGGAAGTACGGCTAGAGATATAGAAGCTGAAAGGCGAGATATAATAAAAATAGCCTATTTAAGAACGAGACGAATGGTGTTATTAATAGAAGGATAAGGGAGAGACGATAACTTATAAATAGAAAGAAATTAAAATAAAAGACGTTATTATTAAAGCCTATTTAGGTGAATGGGGCGGGTAGTTAGTTAACGCGTTACACTAGATAACCTCCAGATCTATTTATAATAAATTCCTAAAATTAGAGAGGTAAATCCCACTAAATTTTTATTACTATTATTAAAATCCTATTACGAAAGCACTATAAGGAGCTAGGGTAGGAGAAGAGTAGAGAAATAAAAGATAAAGTAAAGTTCCGCGCTAGTAAAGAGCTAGCGATAAGTCGCATTATAAAGTACCTTTCCACTAAGGGTTTCCCTAGTGGTTTTAGCTAAAACTCTATAAAAGCTTAGTAGAGGCGAAGTCTTAAAGGACTAAAACCCTAGGAGGAGAGGTAATTATAACGGAATCCCCTGGGAGGTATATATCCAATAAAACGGTAGGAGGTTTTATCTATATCCTATCTATATTCTAGAAAACACAGTTAGACAGGTTAGGGGCGAAAGGTTTTATTAGCGTCTTAAAAGGAATATATAGAAAGCTAGTTCCCCTCTAGAGAAGAACTAGCAATTAGTCTTTAAATAAAAGTAGTTAAAAGCATTTGTCCTTTAATACGTGAAACTTATTCTACCTTTAACTTACCTTTAACTTACTTTTAACTTACCTTTTACTTACCAGTAACACTGTTAATTAGATAATTATACGTTCCGGTCAAGCTGGCCTCTTACACTATTATAGTATTTGTAGAAGTTCTTTAGGCTTAGGTAAATATAATCTTAGAAGCCTTAAGCCGTAATATTACCCTATTCCTACTTATTCTAAAAGATTAAAGGCCCTTTTTTAATACCTGTAAAGCAAGCCCAAATTATTATATAAGGTATATTGCGGAGTCTCAGCTAAAGGCAGTAGGGGTAAAATTATTTATAAGGCCGTTAAGTTATAAAGACACGCTAGTAGCCACTACGGTATATTATAGATTTGTCTATCTATATAATCTTAAGCTAGTCTTTAATTATCTATAAGCTTACCTAATAGGCAAATACAAGTTACTCTTAGCGCTGCCTTTAGGTAAGCTATAGCTTTAAATAAGCAACATATCGCTAGAAGCCTTCCTTTTTTAGCAATCGCCTAATTATAAAGTTAGAAGCGTAGAGTCCTATTTCGGTAAAGAGCTTAGTATAGGTGGTAGTACGCGCCTAATTATAAGATTTAATAAAGTTAACTAAGCGTTAGCGCGCAGGCATGTTATACCTAAGGCGATTTCTAAAGCCACCACATTATAGAGTTAATGGCTCGTTATAAATAGCGTGTATAGTTAATAAAGGCTCTTATAAAGTAGTCGCGATAGTAGTAAAAGGCATAGAGAGAACGTTTTAGAAGGCCTTAATTACGTACTATATTTTATATAGTATAGAGCCATATTAGCAAAGATCGCGCGCCTATACAATTACGCTCTACCGATACTTATTAATATAGCGGTAGTGTTACTTAATCCTCTAGTCTCTGTGCCGTAACTCTCTCTAGGCTTTATATAAGGTATCTTAAATAATTTAATTATAAGCTTAGCGCTCCTAGTAATTAGGCGTTAAAGAAAAAGATACCTAAGGAGAAGGAAATAACTAAGGGGAGAAAGAAAACGGTGCTGTAGATACATCTAGTGAGGCTGTATTAGGTATTATAGTTATATTAAAAGTAGGTCCAGTAGAGGCCTAAAAAAGCAAAATTAAACAGAAGACAATATTGGAAAAGCTAGGTAGGGCTCTTTAATTTGGCTAAATATTGCGTTTGGTATATAAGGGAGGAAGGGTAGGAGAATACGTAGGGGTTAATTTTCGTCTAAATTCTCGTTGGAGGCCATAATTACAGTGATGTCAATGGACTGGATTGGATACGAAAATCGCTTTAAATCCAATCCAAAAATAGGATTAAGCCTCTTAACCGGATATCTTAACCGGATAAACCAGATAAACCAGAATCCAAATAGATTTTATATATTTAGATTACTATCATGAGTCTGGGCATGGTGTTAAGGTTTAAATCAGGCGTCAAGGATTATATATTTAACTACATCATCCTCATCATCCTGCCCGTCTTCCTGCTCGGCTTGCTGCCCACTAGCTTATATATCTGCCTCGCCCGTAACCTTACATTTCTCTTTGGCGGTAGCCTTAGCAACAGCTTCCTTGTACAGCTCATCAACGTCAGGATTAACGCGTTTTGCAAAAGTCTTAGTTTACTTAATGCATGGCTACTACCCCTCTGCGCGTCGTTCGGCCGGTAGCAGTAACAAAGCTCTCCATATAATTAGAAGGATCAGCAGGATTAGGAGGATTGAATAAGGAAGGTAGTAAGATGAGCAGCAATAGAGGCGACGCGATGAGGACAGTAATAAGGGTGACGCGACAAGGACAACGCGACAAGGGCGACGCGATCAGAAGCGACAAGGACAACGCGAATCAGAACCAACAACCTCAACTCAATCTTCATTGGATCAACAACTTTAGCTTAATTAACTGCATTAGATCAAATCAATTGCTACACAATAGATTAAGCCTTAATTAACGGCTTACGATTGTATAACGATTGGCTTAGATTGCTCAGGTGGCGTTCGCCTACCCCGAAGTCTCACCACGTACATGTAGATCTGGATCTATTGGATATCCAGTTATAATTAAGGCTTCAAATCCAATTCAAATCAAACCAATCAAAACCCTTAACCGGATCTACATTTAAATTTTGGATATCCTAACCAATCCAGATATAGATCCAGTCCATTGACATCACTAGGCCATATCTAAAGAAGTATATATAGGTCAGTGTTAGAAACAATTAATTTTGGTATAAAAAGGGCTGATTTTGATAAGAGTAATATACTGTCCTTTTATACAACCTTAAGCTCGCCATACCTGCCAAAAGTCGTCCCCTAAGTTGTCCCCCAAGTTGTCCCCTAAGTCGTCCCCCAAGTCGTCCCTCTGACCCAATTGCTTACCCAACCGCTTACCACCACCGTCACCACCTCTCTACTTTGTTATAACCTCTACTATTACGGATAAGGCCGCTTAAAGAGGCGTATAAGTCTTTCTATATAAAGAAACGCGTTGAGTATCGTGAATATTAGTTAGTAATATAAAATCAAGAAGAGCCTTATCACGACCGTACCGGGGGAGCACCTGATCGTAGAGCTGAAGAAAATGAGTCAAAGGCGTCAAAAGGCGTCGCGGTCGCATCACGAGTTGAGGTTGTTCGGATATTTCCATTTGATATCGGCGATCGATCTACATACGGCTAGTAGGAGGCTTGATCGACACGCACTTACAACGAGATGTGACAAGGTGGTGTACATAGAGCCTTGATCCGGGTTCATGAGGCTGAGACATTGTGACCTAGGATTGGTCAGGCTTGGAGTTGTTATTGTTGCTGTTGCACTGCTCGAACAGCTTACCATAATTAAGTGTAGTGCGAACTACTGAAAAAGCCGGGTTTGAAAGTACACAGAGAGGATGGACGATAAACAAGCATGAGGAGCAGTGACACCGGCACGGGAGATCGCTGTTCGTCCATTGTAGACTAAGCCTCTTCGGTGAGACTGCCTCAAAAATAGCCTGGCGTCCCTAGTCAGGGGCAGAAACACCCCGCGGTAAACACTCAGCTTGTACGAGCTCCGGTTTCTCCCCCCCAGGTGTGCGCGGTACGGAGGACGGAGCAAAAAGAGATTTCCACTTCCTTTTTGGGACTGGTGGCTACCCCCCATAAGGTCGCCAAAGTTATGGGAGCTCTGTCGCCCGAGTAAGGCCCCCCAAAGAGGCCCAAAACCTCAGCACCATTTGGGGAGAAAACCGCTAGTCCCAAAAAGGAAAGGGAAATATCCGTACACACGCAATTTCGCTGTCAATTATTTAAGTGCACCATCCAGAGTAGACACTAGAACGGTTTTTCTGGAAAATGAGGATCTGCTGCACGCAGCTGGCGCCAGATTTACTATACAACGCAGTCGATACACCTAACAAGGCCCAGGCGGTGTTCTGCACGGACCATATACCAGATGGACGCTGGCGGGTTAAAGGATGCCTTTTTCTCCCCCCACGTGATATCTTGAACGTAGAACGCAGCTTTGGCCTATAGAAGAGAACCCCATATTTTTATAAGGCCATTACGTGCTATAGGCTCTACTGGATATACGGGGTAGAGAGGTGTTATACGGCTTAGAGTAGTAGTATACCATCACGTGCAATATCACGGAGCCCTATGACGGACTGAACGGGCACCAAAACTTTAGGAGTTGTGCGAACCGCCTCATTTTACTGTGCAAGGGTAAGATCAAGCACCTTGCCCATTCGGGCAGGTGTAGCAGGTAGATTGGCAGAAAAACCGCTCTACTGTGCACTTACAAAAAAAGGTTGGCACTCTCAGGTAAGGTATGTGCACGTAAAGGCTCTAATTTTTAAGCTTAATCGTAAGAGTTAAACTTGAAGCTGTCCAGTGTGCAAGAAAGCAAAATTGCGTGTGTACCGCTGCGCGCACACGGGGAGGAGAAACCGGAGTTCGTGCAAGCTGTAATTAGCACAGGCATACGGAGGTCGCTAGCAAAAGTCTTTGCACCTTCCTAATCCTAAATCCCAGGCGCGTCCGGTGGTTAGCGTGATTTATTAACTTTCCCTTAAACAGCAAAAATACCAAAACTTCCCCTACAAAAAGCCCGAACGGGTGAGAGGAACATTAAAATTTTGAGGCCGTATAGACAAAATCACTCCATCATCAGATTATAAACTGAATATGAGGCCTCATATTGCAACCGAACAACCCCTAACTTATATTCTACAATAATATATCTCGCCCCTTAATATTATAGATATAGGGCTGTAGTATATATTTATAAAGATATAATTACCTAAAGAATCTAATATATTAATAAAATATATAATAACTCCTGTGGTTGGGATATAGTAACTGATTTATAAGATAAGCCTGAATGCTGAGATAACGAGCCGGAGAAAAAGCTGTCAACCGCTCAAAGGGAGATAGCTGTCAGAGGAGGTAGTTAAGCACTTCTACCGGCCTCCATATAGCACTTCGCAGTCCTCGTAAAAATAATGAGTGAAATCAGGCCGCCTTTCTCGGTTCCGACGTCTATTAGAAGTTATATGCTACGTGACGTTTTCAAAGCCATTAAAACACGTTCACATTCCTCTTTGCTCTATGAATTTCATTTCGAAAAGCTGTTATATTAGTTTTTTATCGACAGGAGTTGCAAAATTGTTGTATAATACTGTGACCTAGATGGATTAGACTTCGAAGTGGTAAGATAACGCCTCGCACCTCCTTTCTACACACCTCCAGCATCTCTCGCTACTTTTGTTCGGCCCTACACACCTCATAACGACATGTTGTCGACCACCAGACCTCCATTGAATGATAATTTACAATATTCTCGGTGGTGTCCGATCCCACTGAACACGCACCACTCTTGCCATGTACCCGATCAAGGACTTCCCGCAAACTTCTCTTCTCCACAGTATCCATTCGCATATTCACTATAGTCAGCTCTGGCGTTCTAGAATATGTCTAATAACTACTTTTGAGGGCCTTTAGCGGGGCTGATGATGCACGGCGGGGCAAAAGCAGCGTAAAGGAATGGCCATCGGCGCTAAGCGATGGTGATAAGATTCCCGAAATGGTGCCAACTACGCCTACCCCCGATTTTCTCACTGGCAGGCTGCGGGACTTCTTGCGCGTATACTTCCTTTTTCTATCTAGATCGAGTAGCTTCCCAATGATACCTTTTGATTGGGCAAATCTCCAGAGATTTCGGTCTTTGTTTGCCTTCGGCCACCTCCACCACCCTCCCGGCCTCTTCCTCCATCAGTACAGGCGATAGCTAGTCCAGCGTAGCAGTATATAAGGTAGAAGCATACTGGGATTTCTTCAGTCCATAGTCTAAGTGAGAAGACCTAAACTGAAAGTCCTACCGCCAAAAAATTCTGCACGCTAAATTTCTAGTCACAATGCCTCATTCCATTGCCAGCCCGATCAGTGTTCACAAGATTGAGCCTCCGAAAGGCTCGGCTATCGACTTCGGTGCGGAGATTCGTGGAGCAGATCTTGAGAACATCACTGGTAAGTTCTTACCAACTCCCATACTTGTTAAGGGTACCATCTGACAGAGGTGCAGAGGCGGATTTTGAAGTCATCCGACGTGCCCTTTACGAAAATAGCGTCATACTCTTCAAGAACCAGCAAACTCTTACTCCATACGCTCAATATGACCTCACTCGGCTCTTCGACCCCACCGCTAATGGCTATGGTCACGGTAAGGCACTCGATGCGAAGCGCTCCGTGCTCCACCCTGACCTGAAGACGATCCCGCATCAACCTGAGGTACAAGTTATTGGCAACGGCCCTGTAGCTTCCTTTGAAGGATTGGAGAATATCACTCTCAAGCACCCTCACCACAACAAATTCCACAAGTATCCCGTCAGCCCAGAGGAAGACCGTGACGTCACCCGTTTCTTCAGATGGCATATCGATGCTGCCCTATACGACCTTGAACCTCCTCGTGTCACCTCCCTCATGGCTGTGAAAGTACCCAAAGGCGAGCAGCAGACTCTCCGATACGATGATGGCACAGGTGACGAGCTCCGAGTACCACGGGGGAGCACTGCCTTTGTAAGTTCCTACAAGATGTACGAACTATTGTCTCCGGAAGACAAAGAGTTCGCACGGACCACAAAGGTTCAGTATGCGCCACATCCTTATATCTGGATGTCTCCTGCTCGGTCACGTTCAGACGGCCTCGGAATGGAGAGTGATGGTGTTGAGCTTAGCTATGATGATCTCCCTCCGATTGAGGAAGAGAAGATCAAGATTCTCCCGATGTGCTGGAAAAATCCCGTCACTGGCCAATTGGCGCTGCAAGTCCATCCCAGCGCTGTTCAGAAGTTGCATCTGGCAGATGGAACCGTCATCAATGATCTGAAGGAGGTTCGAGAGATTGTGCACCGCCTGCAAAGGCCTGGAATCGCACCGAAGCTGGTTTATCCAATCGATTGGGAGGAGGGAGATATTGCTGTCTTTAACAACCATGGTGTAATTCATACAGTTACTGGAAGCTTCACGCCTGAAGAGGTAAGAATTTTCCGCCAGTGTAATATGGCTGCCAGCGAGCCGCCGCTTGGCCCGGATGCGTAGAGAAGATTCAGAACAAAACATTGTTCAAGGCATTTTGGGGTAATTAAGTAGAGCAAAGGCGGGTTAGGCTCTTCTTCCTTTGTTCTATATAAGCAAAAAGCGTCAATGAAAACCAGACAATCATTCAATACTGTCTGTCCTGAATACTTACATACTCTCTTATCCCCCCAAGCAATACCAAATTCCTCCGATGTATATCCGCTCCATATAAGCCACTATTTCTCCATAGATATTCGAATACTCCTTGCCCAAATTTGCTCCATTGTATTACCCATCTCGATTTCTTCCCAGCCTCCCAGCTATGTGAATGTCCTTCCTCTCCGAGTTACGCCGGGCTGCCACAGGCACTAGGGCAGAATAGAGTTCTTCGCACTGCAGGCTGCAACGCGGAAAGCTGTGCAGAGCCATCAGGCGACAGTCGAAGCTACTAGGAAGCTAGAGGTTATGGAGCAAGAAATTGCGGCTGTGAACGGGAAGATAGTAGTGAAGAAAGCTAAGTGAGCTGCGGAAAAGTTAGCTAGGCAAGCTGTGAAGGATGGGCCAGAGAATTCTTAGCAGGGGTAAATACAAAACCTACCTTCACAGTTTCGTTTATTCCAACCTCCACCTCCTGCTAGTTGGGTATCCCTTTGCACATCGAGAGCCTAAGAATAAGGCCCGTGCACGAACACCAGAATCAAAACCAGACCTGCGGAGGATAAATTATCCTATCCGGTTGGGCGGATAATAATCCTATCCGAGGATAACCCGGATATCGGATAATATCCGGATAATATCTGGATATCCGCAAAAATTTAACTATAGGGTTCTGTAGTGGGTGCTATAGAAATTACAAGTAGCGAGATTATAGGGCTTAATATTCGGCGTATAATAAAAATTCTTAGCCTATAGCGGCGGCAGTAAGAGCACTAGAGGGTAAGAATTAATAATAATTCATTGCTTAACGTCCGATTCAGATCCCTATTGGGCCCACGCGGACTACTCCTTATATACATGTGGGGAGAAAACTCTATTTGAGAAAACCCCGTGATCCATCTCCCTGCCTTTTGGGACTCGCCTGCGAGGCGCCTGCGAGGCGCCTGTGAGTCACCTGTGGTGCTCCTACTACCTTACTTTTTGACTTTCTTAGGAACCACTGCTGCCGTAACAAGCCTACGGACGCGCTAGTATTATAAACTTTACTCTACTGCTATAAAGTTATTAGGGGGTACCCGTTACTCGCCCCCCTACCTTTTATTGCTATTTCCTTTATAACCCGGAACTAGTTTAGTATATTTTGGCTAATAAGCCACTAGGTAACCGCCTTAAGGCCTTTTTATATTAAGAGTAGTGTCTTATAGTTCTCTATACTAGCTACTAAGAGTATTACTTCTTAGTTAGTATATAAGGGGCATAGCAGTATTATATACTTTAGTGTCTGTTTTAGCCAGCTATATTTATATCTTGGGCTACCTACTAGGACACCTACTTAGTAGAGCCAGTCTTTTAGTCCTATTACTCCTGTTCTTAAAAGTGTTGCTATTATATTTTTTGCCTTTATTAGGCCTTCTTAGAGCCCTAGAGTGTTTACCCCCTATAGCGTTAACCATACTACGGCTTAGGTTTTTCTTGCCTTAGTTAACCTCTATACCTTTAACTCCTATACGCCTCTCTAGTATTAGTCTAGCCAGTATTATATTACGGTAGTTAGTTTCCCGGCGTTTTTTTATACTTTACTTTAGCTCTTTTCTCTCTCTTACTATTGTCCTTGCTAGCCTCTTACGTGTTTCTTTTCCTCCTCTATATAGGCCTAGGCCCTAAAGCAGCACTATTCTTCTTTTGCTTTCTTTACCTATTTCTCTAATATATCTTCCCTACTTTAGGGTTGTTGGTTTGTTCTCCTATAAGGCGCCCTAGGGTCCCTCTATAGTTTATTTAGGTGTGTCTTGATATACTTTATAATATTAGAGTTACATTCCTTTTACGCCCTTTATATTGCAGTGGCTTTAATATATAGTTATAGGGGGGGAATATTAGCTTCCTTCTTAAGCAGTACTATGGCCGTTCGCTTATATCCGCCTATTATACTCTAAAGGCAGGCTATTTAGACCTTTTGGAGTAGTTTAAGGAGCGATTTAGGGGGGCCTTTCTTAGATTCTCTAATGGCCTAAATACTGGACCCATATGTTATGGTTGGCCGGATAACTGCTATATATAGTAGGCGTAACCTCTAGAAGTATAGGCCTTATATAGAATTAACAATCCTAGATAATGTAATGTACTATACTTAGCCCTTATGGGCCACTTAGGCCGTATATACGCTCTATTAGAGCTTACTGTCTACCTATACTCCTAATACTCTTAGGCCCTAAACTGGCTAACCCCTAAAGCCTTAGATGCGAATTATATACTAGAGATCTATAGATTGGTTATGTTTTCTTATAAAATAGATTAGCTAGTACTTCTCTAGTGAGAATTGGACTCTATATTATCTTGCCTAATCTATATAGGTATTATAAGCTTTCTCTAGCGTTCTACAATTCTCTGCGGCTGTTAGCCTATATATAATTAGGTTTATATTATTAACGAAGCCTATCCCCTAGGTCGCCCCTTCCTTAAAGGAGTTAAGTAGGTTGCTTATAAAGAAAAGGAAAAGTATAGGCGAGAGGGGTGATTTTTATAGTATTCCTATTACAACTATAATAGGGGGGCTTTGGTATCCGCTAAAGACCAGTAATATTTCTTTTTAGCCTATAAACCTTTAAACAAATTATATAATCTATTCTAGGAAGCCTTTTGCTCTAAGGATATATAGGAGACGCTTATAGGGTATGTTATTATAGGCGCTACTAATATCTAGGCTAAGCATTAATACTACAAAGTCCCTTCGCATCGCCTATGCTGATTTAATAGTGGTAGCAAGTAGCGTAAGTACTAATAGTGTTAAGCGGTTCTTTCTTGCCCCTATTTAGCTTTATAGTAGTAGGACATGTTCCTCTACTATATCTGCTATACGGTCCGCTATTACCCTTTCTAAGATCTTGCTAAGGGTATTCTCTAAGGCAATAGGGCGGTAGCTCCCTAGAAATGAGTAGTCTACTTTACCTTCTTTACATAGGATAAATATTATTATAGCTCTTCTAAGTCTTAGGTAGAAGCCTATTACAAAGCATACTCTAGCTATATCCGCAAGCTAAGGTGCTATTAGTGGTCCGCAGGTCTTTAGGGCTTTATTTAGGATCCTATCTGGTCCTGGTGCTATATTATTTAAAAGGCGGCTAATAGTTCTAGCCATTTCTTCGGTTATTATGTCACTGTTAACCCTTAGGCAAGTTATTGGTGTTTCACCCGTAATATTACTAAGGTCTACTAAAGCTAGTTAGGGGAAAAATCTTTCTATAAGGATTTTTGCCTTCTTATTATTGTCACTTATAGCCAGTAATTCACCTAGTCTTCGCAGGGGCGGAAGGTATAGGTCTTCTATTAGACGTCCTACCTTTCTCTTTACCTATTTTACTATCCTCTAAAGACCTTTATTATGGGGGAGGCTTAGGTTAGTAGTATACTTATTTATAAACCGTCTCTAGCTATTCCTTACTTCTTTTTTTAGGGTATTCTTTAGCTAGTTTCTTATATCTTTATATTATCTCTCGTCTTTAGGATTATAGCTACTTATATATTTTCTTCTTACTTATTATTAGCTGGTAATAAGAACCGCGCATTATATGGACTATGCGTATCGCGTATAGGGGCCTAGTTTTAAGACCGGGCAGTACTCTTCTAGCCTATTTTTAATTGCTGCCTAAATCCTTTCTAGTCTTTGGTTAATTTCCTTAAGGGTAGCTAATAAGCCTTACTTGTTTAGTATTAGGTAGATTTCTTCTAGGTCTTAAAGTTATTATTTAACTATATTAAGAAAGCTATCTATCTTAAGCTTTCTTATTGCGTATCTTTTACTATTTAGTTACGCCTTAATATCTAGATCTAGCTGTATCTAAATAGGGATATAGTCTAAAGCGAGTATCTATTCTTCTTTAGGGTTGCACCTTTTAAGTCTCTAGTATAGGCCTTTGTCTATAAATATAAGGTCAATTATACTTTTGGCGGTGCCTTATTACCATATAATTGCTCCTAAAGAGGTGGCTAGCTTAAGACCCTAGATGTTTATAGCTCTTAGTAGGCACTCTACCTATTATTTAGCAGTAATATAGATACCCCCCTACTACGGATAGTAGAGGTTTATATCTCTTAATAGGATAAACTCTATACCTTTAGTTTCTAGTAAGCTTATTACTAATATAATATTCTCTATTTATAGGACCCCTTTAACCCTAGGGTTATACACATTAATAATCTATACTAGTCCCCTATATATCTAGATTGTTATAACTATAATATCTAGGTTAACTACCTGCTATAACTATAAGGATAGGCTAATAGCCTTACTAATTATAAAGCACACGCGTATAGCTGCTTTTGGTTTATATAGGAGCTAGAATCCTTAGAGGCAGTATATTAATTATATATAGGCATTATAATACGGCTCTTATATAGTAAGGATATAGTATTTCTCTAGGTTTAGGCTATCTAGTAAGGGCCTTATAAGACGGTGGTTTGTATTACCGCAGTTATACTATATAATAGATAGGTAGCGGACCCCTAGTAGGGGTCCTTTACCTCTCCTTCGTTCCTCGCTTCTTCTATTTCTACTTTTTCTAGAACATTTAGAACTTCTATCTCTTATATATATACCCTAGTTACTACTTATTTTATATAGAGCTTTCTATTCCCATGTTTTATATTCCTACTAGCACTTTTATATTTAAATCTATTATTATCTCCAGTTCTTCCCCTATTCTTACTAGTTAGCTATATACCCTTTAAGAGTTGGCTGCGAATATTATATTTACCGCATTAAGTCTAATTCTTAATTATCCTAGTCTTAAGCTTACTATAGCTGTCCATAAGGGTCTTCCTATAGGGCATCCTCTCCCTTATGTCCCCTATAACCCTTATAACCCTATATAGTCTAGTAATATTATATAGCGTCGCTTCTGGCCCGTTAAGGCTTAGGATAGCTAGCCTAGCCCCCCTATATTAAAGGTAGGAAACGCTAAAAAGGCACTTATACCCCCCTAGCTTATCGCCTATTATTTCTATTTATATAACCTAGTATATAGTTATTCCCGTAGCTATTAAACCCTTACCTTCTATCTCCTATATTTAATGCAGTCTACTCTCTCCTACGCCTTATATGTGCTTTAGTGGCAGTTTACGCATTTTATTTAGTCTTAATTTAAGTAGTGTCTTATATTATAGGGGCCTATACAGTAGCTGTAGCACACCTATACTGCGTATATAGATTAGGTGTCACAGTACGTGCGGACTGTCAAGGTACAATATACGAGGTGACTGTATATAATTGACAAACGATGTTGTGTGAGGATCTATGTATAGAGGTAAGGCGGTATATATACGTGTCGCTTAGGGGTTAGGTCTGTGCTCGTGTCACAGCAACGCTAAGTCATAACAACGTGTCAGGTCAGTGCCGTGACATTAGGTATATCCCTATTATATATAGCGATAGTATTATTCTAGGCGGAGTTTATAGTTATAGAGCCTTACGTTATATATAAGGCCATTTATAATAATACCTTTTTAAATAAGGAGTTTTTATATTTCTAGTATATATATACTAACGATAGGGGAGCTATGCGTTTAACTAGCGTTTCTCTAGTAAGTCTCTAGCGACCCTTATATTCTTTTATTATTTTTATTATATACTTAGTTTATATTTTCCTATTAAAGTTATTAAATTTGGGTAATCTTAAGTCCTAATATAAGGCGTTCCGTTTGTTTTACTATTTTATATATAATTGCTATATTATCCGCCTAGCGTCCCTTTTCTACCTTAAGGCTTAGGGGAACTACTAGGACTTTAACTAGGTAATCTTTATAGAGCACTTTTATGCCAATATATTCTCCTAGCCTATCCCCTACCCTAACGGCTCATTCCTTTACCTATTAGTCCCTTAGGGTAACTCTAATATCTCCGCTCTTAAGGTATTAGACTATAACAGCATTATAAACCTCTTTATAAATCTTTATAAGGACTTTTATTTCTAATTATCCCTTAAACCCCTCTACTTTTTCTATATTTAGTTATATTATAATTATATACTTAGATATTATCTTTAGGGGGGTAGGTTCCCTATGCTATAAATACACAGCTACGGCGGCCTAGGTGCGGTTCGCCAGTAAAAAGGGGTTTTATTTATTTTTAATTTTGCTTAGCCGTTAGAGGATTTAATTAAGGGTTTACTAGAGGGGTGCCTAAGGTTTACTAAACTAGCGGAGCCATTTTACTAGCTATATTAGTTTGTTATAGCTAACGGTTACTCCCCCGCAACTGTAGATACTAAACACATTTAATAGGCTTATTATTAGGCTAGGTGTATAGGTAATGCAAATTAAAGTTAAACGACGTAATAATAACTGGTGGAGTAGTTGCCTAATAGATTAACTCCGATTATATTCTAAGAATTACTATAAGAAAGGAACTATCTAGGTAGGGACTAAGGGTCCTTAAATACACAACTATACTCCTATAAAATCCTTCTTATACGTAATATATATATACTCTATCTGCTCTATTACGGATTATATAAATCCTATAGATTATATAGATTATATTATATAACCTTAGTTACTATTCCTTGTTATATAGCTCTATTAGCTCTATTCTAGACTATACCTATATTAACTAACTAGCTTCTTCTAACTCCTCTCTAAGTAGTTATAATATTATACTTAAAGTGTCCATAATACTATCTCCCTCCTCTTTATCTTTATCCTTAAAGATTTTTAATATTTCCAAGTTATTTACTAGAGGTATAATATCCATCTAATTAATTTAGTTAATATTATTGCTTATTATACCTAAAGCAATTTCTTTTTCTTTAACTGCTTATTATATTCGCACTATCGCTATAATATTATCTCTTAGTAAGATTATACCATCTCTATATTCTTATTATTTAAAAGAGGGGTTAGTTTATATTACGTTAGCGAACCTATTTTTGCAATAACCGTCCTCTTATATAAAGTATACTAAAGTAAATATTTATTTATTCTATAACGTTTACTTTATCTCTAATACTAAATATATATAACCTATTATCCTTAATAGTTATCTAGTTCCTTAATTAATTTGTCTTAAGGTCTTATATTTAATCTACTACTACGCGGCTAGATAATAAACTGTCTATTACTTTAGCGGAGTTATATTACTCTTATAACGCAGAACGGAAGGCTACTAATACTTAGTAATAGGCCCTTAAGTCTTATCTTACGGCATCTACTTAGTTAATCCATCTTAAGAAGGTTTATAAAAAGGTCTGTTTTAAAGAGTAGAAGCTTATAGAATAGGGTCTATAGGAACTTAGTAATAAAAAAGTAAACCCTCTTTTAACCAAGAAGGAAATAAATCTAAGTAGCTTAGCAACTGCTCTTCTTAGGTCCCCCTTAGGTAACTTATTTTTTTATAATACTTTTTTATTACTACCTAACCTAATTTCTTCTAATACTCCTATACCTTTCCTATAGCGTTCTTTAGGTTCTCTAGTAGCTCCTAGGTAGTCTTATTATAGCCTATCTACTTTACCTTATACTATATTTTATTATTAATATCCTTATAGTTAATAATCTTTAAAACTTACTATTTATCCTCTTCTTATCCTTTATATGTGTCTGCCTTATAAACTAGTAGCTTAATATTTCTATATACTGATTCTAGTATCGTAATATACTATATAGGGTAAATTTTTATTTTAGCTAGTAGGTTTAATTTAAATATAACCAGTGAAATTTTTTACTTAATTTTAAAAGGTCCTAGTCTAACGTAGTCTAACTTCTTACTTAGTTATTAACTCTTAAAATTTTTATATAGTAGCTATACTTTATCTCCCTTTTTAAAATCTAGTCCCTTAGATCTCTTAGCATTATAGTACTTTTTTATTCTTTCTTATACTTTCTTTATTAATTCTATAAGGTCTATATAAAGATTTATTAACGTTTTTATTCTTTCTTTAACTATACTACTTATTTTCTTTACTTATTATAATAATAATAATATTCTTAGCTTATATCTATAATTTACCTTAAATAGTAATATGCCTATTCCTTCTTATAGTATTATATTATATATAAACTATATAATTAGTAATAACAATACCTAATTATTCTATACGTAATTAATATAGTGTCTTAAATACTATTGTTCAGATCACGGTAGGGGGGGTTTTTGGTCTCAATTGATTCCTTTCTTTCTCCTACTTCTATAGGTGGAATTTGATAGATCTCCTGAGCTCACTTAGCTCACGTGGTTAACCCAATTAGTTACAAGCAACCGTGTCTACTATATTATAGAACCTTATTCAGATACTGGCAATAACTAAGAAATAAGAGAGAGAACAAAAGATACTGGTAAATGAGTCCGTAGTCTCTATCCCTCTCCCTTTACAAATTCGGTCCAAAACGCCTCCACCTCGGGGTCGCTATAATAACTAGGACAGGATTCTATATTGAGGTAGAAGTTTAAAGCTCCAAACCTCGCTATAAAGGTATCCCCTTGGTTATCGTCGTCGTCGTCGTTGGTATTGCCATTGCTGCCCTCAAAATCGGAGATATATTGACGTATTCTTCGGTCCCTTTCGTCTTTTATATAGTTTGTAGACTAACATCCAGATTTACTGCATACAAAGCACTTTTTGCCTTTATTGCGGTATTAACGGTTAGGGGGGTAATATCGTTTATCAGAGGAGTGGTATCGTTAGTTAGTGTAGAACGATTCAATCTCTGGTTCTTGTTTACCGTACGTCGCGATTAAGGATTTGATGTCGCTAATAAGGCCAGTAAGGGTAGTAGCGGGTTAAAAGCAGGCTGGTTTGCAAGCTAGTACGTCTTAGCACGCAGTAAGGAGCTTATTATAGAATGTCGTGTTATTTTAAAGGTCCTTTGCTAACCCACGTTATAGCTGCTACATCTCGTTAATTAATACCTGAAATGCTTGGCCTATATTAAGTCCTTTTTAAGCAGTAACTTGTTTAAGCGTAATTGCATTCCATTTTAATAAGATATCGCGTTTATATTCGTCGCCTTCGAAGTATAATTTAAGGCCTATGCATACATTCTCGAGAAGGTTAAGATCTTTAAGATAGGTGAAGTAGTATTTAAGAGCAAGGCCGCGGAGCATAGTAGGAATAGCAATAATATACGCTTGCTTAGGGACGCCGGCTCGGAGGCAGTAGTTTTAGAAGATCTCAAACTTGAAATCGAAGTTATCTTATTTACCAAAGTATTTAACTTCGTCCGTGTAGAGCTTAGCTAAGTTAGTGATCTCTCTTCCGAAGCTTCCTTATAGGGCGAGCTGGTCTGTAGTTTAGGTAATTCGGGTCAGAGTTGGGGTTGGAGTTGCTGGGGTTGGCTGGATAATTTGAACGGGGGCAGTTGATAGTGATGGTAGAGCTGGGGTAGGGTCGTCGGTAGGGTCGTCGGTAGGGCCGTCGGTAGGGCCGTCAGTAGGGTCGTCGGTAGGCCATTTTAAGGGAGTTAGTTCGTGAATAGCTCCTAGAAGGCCGTCTGCAATTGACTTCCTTGCCTCCTTCCGTATGTATACCCTATTTTCACGGAGGTAATCCCTAATCTCCTTTAATCAATCCTTGCCAAGGTTATTAAGTATATCCTTTGTAAACGACTTAAAATCGTCAATAAAGCTCTCCCATAAGTCGAATCCCTTCCATCCCTTCTTCTTATATATCGATAAACGCCAATTAACGAATGCTTTGACTTCCTTAATATCGGTTACGGTCGCGTCGATTCCAGTCTCCCATTTTTCAGTATCTACCGCGGAGGTAGATTTTTTAATATTCATCGCGGAGGTAGCCATCTTTTAATTCCGCAGTTAATTTGATAGTTAGACTAGAAGCGTGGAAACAACTATAAACTAGTTGTTCTAAAGGCGTAATAGACGCAGGTTAGAAGCGCGAGGAACCTCACAAACTAGCCTTTAGGCTTAGTAAGCAGTAGCTTAATTCTTAGCCTTTAACAAGAGGTCTAGAGAATCAGATAATGCCTCTCTTCATTATACCTTGCTGATCTGTGCGGCACTGATCAGTGTTCGGATCACGGTAAGGGGGGTTTTTGGTCTCAATTAATTCCTTTCTTTCTCCTACTTCTATAGGTGGAATTTAATGGATCTCCTGAGCTCGCTTAGCTCATGTAGTTAACCCAATTAGTTATAAGCAACCGTGTCTACTATATTATAGAACCTTATTCAGACAACTATTCTAGTGTTTAATTTAATCTTTTTGTTTAACTGTCTGTCTGCAGATAATATATAGTAAAAGTTACTACTCTAACTCCTTATTCCACTAAGAATACTTTCTAGAATACTACTATAAATCTTAAATCTCTATTTAATATAATTTTACTTAGTACTCTATATCTTATAAACACTTCCTTAATATAGATTTTAGCAATATCTTTTACTAATATTTCTTCTATATATACTATAAAGTACCCCTACTTTATAAGCTTATCTATTATTACTAGAATCGCGTTATAATCCTATCCGGTAATAAGGTCTCTTAATTTTAGTAACTTAATAATAAAGTCCTATAATATAACCGCCTATAGTCTCTCTAGTATTTTAATAGGCTATAGCCCTCTATATGGCTTATACCTTATTAGTTTATTTCTTTAGTAATCTAAATATTTTTTAGTAACTTTTTATACTAAACTTTAAACTTTATTAATAATATACTCCTTCTAAAGTCTTAACACTAAGCCCATAGCTCTATTATGTCCTTAGGTTATTCCCTTATAGAAATCTTCTATAAAGTATTCTACTATACTTTTTAGGATATACTGTACTTCTTAATTTTCGTATATATCTATCTATAGATCTTTTAGTTATACTTTTAAAATTCTTTATACTTAAAGGCTTTTTAATAACTTATAAACTCTTTCTAGTTCCTCTTAAGTTACTATAATTTTTAGATAATTATACCTAATTAGTCTATCTATATCTTTTTATAGTAAAACCCCTAATAGCTTCTTGTTATTTTATAGTTTAGCTTTTTAACTTAAAGTATCTACTCGCGTATTATCTATTCCCTTAATATACTAAATTTTAAAATAGTATTCTATAAGTATCTTTGCCCATCTAACCTATCTTTAATTAAGTTCCTTTATTATTAGAAATCCTATTAAGTTCTTATAATCTATGTTAACTATAAATAGTTTCTTTATACCTTATAAGAATACCTTTTATTTCTTTAATACTATAACTATACCTAATAACTCTTTATTATAGATGTTATAGTTTAACTCTAGTAGTATTATCTTCTAACTATAATATACCACTAGGTGCTGTCTATCTTAATATTTCTATATAAAGTATACCCCTAGTATAAAGTTTAATATATTTATTTTTATAACCGTCTTTAATCCTAGTTAATAGATCTTAAGAACTAGCTCCTAGGTAAATAACTTTTTAACTTTTTTAAATAATTTTTACTATTCCTCCTTTTATACTTATAATTCTTCTTTTTTTATTAATTATATAAATAGTTTAATATCCTTTACCTATTGCGCTATAAACCTTCTATAGTAATTATAAAACCCTAAAAATAATCTTAACTATATAATGTTCTCTAGTTCTTATTAATTTACTATAGCCTTAATCTTTTTAGAATCTATACTAAGTTAGCCTAGTTTAATAATAAATTTAATAAAATTAGTCTTTCTAGTAAAGAATTTATATTTCTTAATTGCTACTAGTATTTATTCCTCTTATAGTCTCTCTAAAACCTATTTAATATATTCTCCGTACTCTTCCTTAGTTATTAAGTAGATAATAAAATTATTAAGGTACGCTATAATAAATTTATCTAAGTATTCTTCTAATATATTATTAATACGCTTCTAAAATATTACTAATGCGTTTATAAGCCTAAATTATATAACTAATAGTTTATATAGTTCTTCCTTTAATTTAAAGGCTGCCTTTTATTTATCGCCTTCTTTAATTCTAATCTAATACTATACCTATCTTAGATCTATCTTTATAAAGATTTATACATTACCTATCCTATCTTAAATTTTATTAATTAAGGGTAAAGAATATCTATCCTTTCTAGTAATACTATTTAACTATCTATAGTTAATACACAGCCTTAGTTTACTATTCTTCTTTAGTATAAATAGTACTAAATATCCTACTAATAACTACAATAGTCTAATATATCCCTTTTATAGGTTTTCCTAAATAAACTCTTTTAATACTCTACCTTCTTCTTTAGTAAGCTTATAGATTAGAAAGAATTTTAGACTTATTCCTAGTTCTAATTCTATCTTATAATCCTATAACGTAAGTAATGGGGTTATAAAGGTGTCCCTAGTTATGGCCGATACGAACTACCGCCTTCCTATCTAGGCTAGCTTATTTCCTAAATAAATATACTGCCGCTTTGAACATCCACACATTAACATTTCCCCTTGCTTCCCTACCCACAACTCCCCATAATACACTCAAATTTGAAGCCATGCCTTATTGGCCGCGTGCTCTAAATGCAGAAGATTATTTATAAGCAGCTCTAAAAGCCTGGCGAATAACAGGACTCTATAAAAGCGCTAAAGCTTGTGCAAAAGCCCATAAGGTTAATCCAGTTACTTTCCGCCGGTGGCTTTAAGGTAGATCACAATCTCACCAAATTACCTACGTTAACTAATATCGTATTACCCCAGCTGGCGAGGCAGCAATTGCTTAATATTATATTTATCTTGCTAAAGCCGGGTTTCTATATTAATACTATACAATTCGGACAATTGCGACACTTATTCTTTGGCGCGAAAACTCCAACTTTCCTTACTATACTAAAATTGCGCCACTTGGTATAAAATGGATATACAGCTTCTTAAAACAGCAGGAAGAGCTTCGTACTTACTATATATAATTAATTAGCTTAGAACGAGCTATTGCTAGTAATAGTCCTACTCTAGTTAAGAGGTTTTTTACCGACTACTCTAATGCAAAGACTTAGTATAATATTAATGACGCTAATATATAGAATATGGATAAGACTAGTTACGCTATGGGCTTCGTATACAGTGCTAAGGTAGTAGTGTTAAGAGGCAATATTATCAATTTCAAGACAATTGACGGCTCTTAGGAGTAGGTTTCGTAGATTAATTTAATCAGTATATAGTAGTAGTAACTCTTTAATTAACGTCTGATACGGATCCTATCTAGGCCCACGCAGACTACTCCGTTATAGGGGGAAAACTTATAGTTTACATAAAGAAAACCCTGCAGTTAGGGGAAGGAAAAACCCTATAAGCCACCTCAGTTGGATAAAAAACCCTGAATTGCTATGTTTGCACGTAGTGCGGCCCTGCAGGCCTACAGCTACGTCCTCCTCCTTGGATGTTTTGAACTCCTTAGGAACCACTGCTTCCTTCTCTAGCTTATCTAAAGCTAGGGTTCACTACGTCCTAGCTAGGCCTTGCTAATTAATTGCCGTACGCTTGTAGTTGTGTCCCGTATCTTAACCACCCCCTATATACTATCTCTTATTAACTATTGCCATTGCTATATACGCCATGCCTCCCCCCCCCAAGGCCTATCGAAGGCGTAAGGGGGATTCATCTGTTCTACTATCCTAATACCGAAAGACGAAAGCGGGATGTGTGTGTGTATCTGGGTATCTTTTGTGCCTAGGCCCCAGTCACTAGGCCCTCTCTAAGGGCACCACTCTGTTGAGAGGAGACAAGGAAAACCGTACGGGGTTATCCAGCTGCCGCTTTTAGTAGTATTATAGCAGTACGGCGAGTAACCGCATGCTCCGCGGGCGATCGCCCTGGGGGTTAAGAGGGGCCGTATATTTACTCGTTCGTTCGTTTATTCGCGTTTATTTGTTTGTTGATATAAGGTCATCGATGCTTTCTACTGGGGGACGGGGGATGTTATCGAATACTGTGCATCCATGTTGGATCGTATAGGTGCCCTGGATAGGAGAATAGCGTAGTCGTCGTATTGTAGAGAGCCAACAATAGTGCTTTTCAAGATCTCACCATCCGAAAAATTTTCACCACCGCCCTTAACGCCCACAACCACCACCAGGTCCTATCCGCACGCTATGCGACGTCTCTACGTTGGCTCTAAATCTAAACTTCGAAGACTAGGTTCGTAGCCGTCACCACGTACAGGTGCAGAGTCCGATTTCGACGGCCTTAATCAGTATATAAGGGCGGACAATTCCACCGTTTATTATTTTTAAAGGACGCTAATATATAGAATCGCTATGGCAGGAAGCAGAGAAAGCTATAGGCGAGTATATAATTGCAATAAGCGAAAATAGATAGTTAAATTAAGAGCTTAGTATATGGTAGCTAGAGCACTTTAAGCGCTATACCCAACAGACTAAGGTATAGGAGAGAGTAATAAAAGATAGAACTAACAGTAAATACAACGGCTATTAACTCTTAATTATAGACGGCTATAGTAGCCATGTTAATATTAAGTTTGTTAAGTTCTGCTAGTTAAAAAAGATTATACCAATTTACCTACTACCATATTCGACACACCTCCTACAGCCACTAGATTTAGTTATATTTTTAGTTCTTAAGCAACTATATTTATTAAAGGTTGATAAATATATAGCTTATAGTATTACTAGTATTAATAGAGACTATTTTCTATAAATACTTGGTAAGATTCGGCCGCAAATTTATACTAGAGAGTTAATTAGGAGCGCCTTTAAGGCAGTAGGCCTCCTCCCCCTTAACCTAAATCAAGCTCTTAATTATTGCTCCATATAACCTTCCTCTATACAGCCATCTATACCTCCATCTACCCTTAAGCACATAACAGTCTTATCCTCCCCTATATATCCTCTACCGCCTAATAGCGAGCACACTCGAGCCCGGTATACGCGCACGATCCTTTATCCAGAAACGTTACTAAAGGTAATAGAGGCAGTTATTTTAACGTTAATATAATACCTATAATCCTTAGAGGAAGGCTTAGAGCTTATATAAGTAAAAAATAATAATCTTTAGTAATATGCTAAGGAGCGGAAGGCTAAAAAAAAATATAAACGGAACATGCTCTTTACCAAATCAGTTCTTACTCTAGAAGCAGTAAGGGAGCTTACTGCTACTAAGCAGGCCGTTAGTAAGGCTAAAGAGCATACCAAGCTTGCCAAAGAACAGCTTAAAAAAGATTGTTAAGCAGCTGTAGCACTTGCTAAGGAATAAGTTAAGGCCAGGAAGGAGGCTAGGAAGAAAGCTACGGATATAAAAAAGCTAGCCAAAGAACACCAGTAAGAGGTAGGAGAAGCAGGAAGGGTAGCTAAGAAGGCGCAATAAAACTCTCTTACTACCGCCAATATAGCTCGCAGAAAGAATACTAAAGAAGCTTAATTAGCGGCTTAGATAGCAGCCAATTATATAATATTAAAACAGTTAATTATAGAAGAGCTTTGGAAGCGGGTAGAGGAGTCCTCTACTGCCGCCACTACTGCCACTACTTTTGTCTAGCAACTTTAGGAAGCCGCCAAGAAGGTAGCAGAAGAAGCTACTTTACTAGAGGATACTCAGCAAGAGCAAGAGGATAATAATAGGAGCAATTCAAGCGACGAAGAGTCCTCAGATGAGGATGTTAAGTTAATTAGTGACCCTTGGCGACCGATTAAGTGGGAAATCGAGCGGGAAATTGAGCTCTAAAACACCAAAAATTGGCTTAATATAGACTTTGTTATATATATTTAAGGCTTCAAAGCTCCTTAATAATAATGCGATAATTTTTAATGGGGTTTACTAGTTATTTG
>Ga0307515_10006311_pt1 | contig 23751 bp, 6 predicted proteins | sample 17_EM_MG_FD_194513 | JGI IMG/M metagenome (GOLD analysis project Ga0307515, IMG submission 194513) | Populus trichocarpa ectomycorrhiza microbial communities from riparian zone in the Pacific Northwest, United States - 17_EM | ecosystem: Host-associated > Plants > Roots > Unclassified | place... | reverse complement strand
GCTTTAAATATTATATTGGCGCGTTTAAATACCCTCTAGCTAGAGGAGTGCTATAACGTTTAAAAACGCTTTGGCCCGCAATCCGTATCTACCCTTTATCCTTAGTCCTTAGGAGGTTAATACTAGCGTTAGCTAAGATAAATGGCTCCTCCCCTTAATCCTGCATCGCCTCTATATAGGTATTAACTACTACCTCCCCTCCTATAAGATGTAATATAACTAATTTGTAATCTAAGAAACCCCCTTAAGGAGCAGGAGTTTATAGAAGTACTTAATATCTACTAGTGTATAGTTTATAGCCTGCCATCTCTCTTTTAACCCTATTATTATAAACCTATCCTTTACACGGATACAATATAGGTCCGGTAGTTGGTATTACGCCATTTAAGGCTTAATTTCCGCCTGTACTATTAGCTACCCCTATACTTAGAATTTCTTAAAAAGGCTGGTTTCCGCCTAGATTAGTAGCTCCTTAAGAAGGCTGATTTTTGTTTAGATTATTATTGCCTCTTAAAGGAGGATTTCCGCCTATATTGTTATTGCCTCCTAAAGGAGGAGGAGGATTTCCGCTTAGATTATTATTGCCTTCTAGAGGAGGATTTCCGCCTATATTGTTATTGCCTTTTAAAGGAAGAGGAGGATTTCTGCCTGGATTATTATTGCCTCCTAAAGGAGGAGGAGGATTTCTACCTGGATTATTATTGCCTCCTAGAGGAGGATTTCCGCCTATATTGTTATTACCTCCAGGAGAAGGAGGAGGATTTCCGCCTGTATTGTTATTGCCTCCCAGAGAAGGAGGAGGATTTCCGCCTAGATTATTATTAGCTTCTTAAGGAGACTAATTTCCGCTTAGATTATTATTGGCTCCTTAAGGAGGGTTTCCACCCGAATTATTATTGCCTCCTAAAGGAGGGTTTCCGCCTATATTATTATTGCCTCCCGGAGGATTTCCACCTGCATTATTATTGCCTTCCGGAGGAGAGTTTCTGCCTGCATTATTATTGGCTCCTGGAGGATTTCCGCCTATATTATTATTGGCTCCTTAAGGAGGCTGATTTCCGCCTATATTATCGTCGCCTAGCTAATTCCAATTAGGCGGAGATTTAGACTGTAGGCTAACTTTACGCTAGCATCTATAAGTTAGGACCGAAAGGCTATACTTTAAACACCTAGCTACTAAGCTACTAAGCGGAATGTAGTTTTGGTGGAACCTATAGTTATAAGGTAAGACTGCTATTTAACCTCTCCGCGTCAGCACATCTCGGTATATAAGGCATTTCATTCTATCCTTAATAAAATCCTAGTCTTTATTTAGGAAACGAGTCTAAAACCTAGCAATCTGGGTAGGACAGACTAGATATCCGTTGTTAAGGCCGCTGCGCTAAATATAGTCCTAGTGTATAACATGGCTATAGCGCATATATCTATTTTATGTGTCTATAGACTAACCATTCTTAACCTTATTCCTTATAACCCGATGACAAGAGCTATATTAGGAAAAGTAACTACCAGATCCTATTAATTTTGCTAAACAAAATACTTATTTTAACATATCCTCTAAAAGTTGTAATGGAAGCTTATTCCGATCTTCTTTTAGTACTTTTTCCCACCTTATGCAGACCTCTTATAGAGGGCCAACTTGCGGGGGGGACGAAGTAGAAGATATATTGGGCTCGGCAGCTTCTCCGGGGCTTAGTGGTTAAGATTAGGTTTTAGGTTGCTATAAAGGTAAGGAAGGTAAAGAAGTAGCATTTTTATTAGAGGATTCCCCCTATAGCCTTAATAAGGAGGAAGAAGACTTACTAGGCTCTGGTGGCTGTTATAAATCCTTAGGCATAGTGGCTGCAGTAATAAAAACGGAAGTAGGATTAAGAGGCGGTGGCGGAAAGAGAGGTAGTGGCGGTACGCCTTTTCTAGTTGCAGTACTTATATTTGTAGGAGTTTGTCTTATTAGACTTCTTGCTAAGCTTTTTGCTGTTAAGTTTCTTCTACTAGTTAAGAGAGTCTATAAGTTGGGAGGAGCCTCCTATCTACTTAAATATGCGCTTCGTTATTTAGGACTTAAGGGTACTTAATTAGTATTAATTGGTTATAGCTGGGGAGGCATGCTCTAGAGAAGCTAGCTATGGTAATATTAGGCCAGCTGATAGAACGCCATAAGTAAGATAATTTCAGAGCAAATACGTAGGATGTGATCACCGTAGTTAATAAAGCATTATTCCTTTTATACCCCTTTTTTTATATTATCGGGACTTTAGAGGACGAAAGTAGTCACCCAGTTTAAGGCCTATTTTTAGGCTTTACACTAAAGTGGCCAGAATGTAAATAGTTAACGTTTTAGAAATGGACCTAAGATGGAGATAACTAAGGGCACTACTAGTTTGTGTGTTAGCTACTTTAGAACGGGGTCCTTGGGACCAGAAGCAGGTTATAAATAATAATAGTAAAAAGGAATACGTTTGGGTCCTAGGGTTCTCCGCCTAAAGTATTTTCCGCTAAATAACTATTAAAAGCGTATCCCTACCTATCTTATAGACTATAATATAGACGCTAATTCTAGCTATTAAACTGAGGTTTTAACTATAGAACCCCATACTATAAATAAATCTTTCTCTATTAAGTCCTTAATATAAAGGGCTAAGGAATTTTAGAAAAGAGACTAACTAAAGACTCTTTAAAGGCTTATAAGGGAGAATTTCTTCTTATAGTAACGTCTTGTACGTTATTAGGAACACTAGTGCTCTGCGCTTAATCTATTATAGAAGGTCTATAAAGCTGTCCGGTCAATATAAAAGGTGCTTAAAAAATACACTTATAAGGAAATAGTGGCTAAGCAAGATTAGTGTTATGGCTTAAATAAATGCCTCTAAACCGAAGCTTGAACGAATGCTGTATTACGAAGATACTAAGCTAAAGAGAAGGAAAAGGGGTCGCTAGGACCAATGTAAACAAATATATAGGGTAAACCGCCAAGGCGCTAGCTTTAGGCGGGCCAATCGCAGGTCAGCAGAATATGGCAAAATTTGGCAGGTAACGTGCGATAGCGCCGTTATATTACCCCCCTCTTTAAAGAAAGCCTACCCTTAGGCTTAGTTAGAAATAGGGTAGCACTAGGCTTATAAACGTGGGATTATAAAATATAAGATAAGGAGATAAAGGGGATATAAGTACGTCCGGATTAAGTATAAAGGGCGATTATAGGCTAAGTGGAAGCACTAGGCTAAAAAGAGTAGCCGCTAAAAGTCTTAGCACGGATTTAACCAATTAGACAACTTCAACCGGCGGTTGAAGTTCCTAAACATCTAATATTTTACAGTACTGGCAGAGAACGGCAGAATATGGCAGAATTTGGTAGACAGCTGTATTAGGGCTTTGGGGCGTTTTTATCCCTATATTCTTCCGGTAACTTATTATCTTTATTATACTAGCATTCCATCTATTTATCTAGGTACTTCGGGGGTCCAGGCGTATTAGGGTATTAGTTATAGAATTCTTTAAGCTTTTAGGGGCAGCCTATAAAGTTCCACGCAGGATACTAGGTTGGGTCAGGATTATAGCCCTTCTATTAGATACGGTATTTTAGCGTTCCCTATATTATCTTATAGGCCAGTATTTCGTTAACCTCCTATTCGCTGTTACCGTTTACTTAAACTGGTAGGGGAGGCTTATTCTTTTATCTAGGCAATAGGTCGTTTGCAGCTTTCCGTAACTTATCCAGCAAGAAGATAGGGTAAACCCTAATTAAATCTGGGAGCTTTATCTTATATAAGTTGCCTATCTTCTTAAGAACCTTATACGGTCCTGCTATCTAGTAGTCTAGCTTACGGCTAGGTCGTTTGGTCTTCCAATTCCTTATTATAACCCAGACTATATTACTAGGGGTAAAATCGGGCTCTTGATGGTGTTTATTCGCCTACTATTCTATTAACCTCTAAGCTTTTTCTAGGTTCTTATAGGCTACCATCTAGGCCTCCTCTAATCGTTTGGCGTACTATTAGGCTTCGGCATAGAATAGCTTCTCTTATACAGTCTAGGGTTCTTCTAGCCTTTTTTAGTTAAAGCTTATACGGGGTAAGTATCCCATTTCTAGCTAAATCGGGGCAAACCCTATAGAGTTGTGGGGTAAGGTTGCTTGCGCGTAGTCTATTAAGGGTAGTAGTTTAAACTAGTTGTCCTAGAAATAGTTAACAAAGGGCCTAAGCCTCTAGTTTAGGTACTAATTTATAATTTTTATCTAACCGTCTGTCTGGGGGTAATAAGCTATAAAAAGCTTTAGCTTAATGCCTAGGATCCGGGTAAACTTATTCCAGAAGGCTGATATAAACTATAGCCTATAATTAGATATAATAGTATCTAGTAGTCCGTAGATTTAGTAGACGTAATGGATATATAGCCAGGCTGCCTCTTTAGCATCGATATTCTTATAACATGGAATTAAGAACAGGCGTTTACTAAAGCGGTTAACTATAACTATAACCATATTATATCCGTTACGGTCCCTAGGTAGTTTATAAAAGTCTATAAAGATATACTGCTAAGGGCGCTCTGGTATTAGGAGTGGCTTAAGTAGTCCTAGGGTCTTATCCTGTGGGATTATAGCTCTCTGGCAGTCTTCGCAGTTCCGTATATATTAATCAATATCCACAACTATTCTCGGCTAGTAGTAGCGGCAGTTAATGATTTTACGGGTCTTATTCTTGCTAGGGTATGCTATAGAGACTTGGCAATAAGCTTTGTGAATTAGTTTAGTCTATAGATTATTAATATTAGGGACTATAAGCCGCTCCTAGTATAGGAGCAATTCTTCCTCCGTCTTAAAATTGGGGTTTCTTTTTACGGCTTATTCGCGGAGGGCCCTTAGGGTGTTAGCCGTACGGTTTATAGTTAGGAGGCGGTTAATTAGCCCTATTAGCTTATTTAAGGACTCCTTTATTAGTGCTAGCTTGTTTTGCTAGGAGTCTAGCTCCTTAAGGATTTATAGGTTAAGCTGTTCTAGATAGAGGAGGGCGCGCGTCTAATATTAGGTCTTTAGCTTATCCTAGGGTCCTACGTCTTATTCTCTTTGGGTTAAGGCATTAGCCTTAGAGTTTTGCTTACTAGAACGATATATAATTGTAAAGAAGAATTAGGAGAGTATTTTAGCCTATTGGGCCTATTATTTAGTAAGCTGCTTTATAGTTATAAAGTACTCTAGGGCTTTATAATCTGTATATATCTTAATCCGGGAATTTATACCTTTAAGCTCTACGCGCTATTAGGAGAGTAATTAAATAATAGCTAGCATTTCTTTATCGTGTACTTCGTAGTTACACTCAGCCGGGTCTATTATCTTTAAGAAAAAAGCTATAGGGTACTATTCGCTATCTAGATATAACTGTAATAGGATTCCTGCTATAACCCTATTAGAGGCGTCCGTTTCTAGCATTAATTTAAGGTCTAGGTTATAGTAATAAAGAATTAGGGAAGAGATAAGCCAATCCTTTATCTCTTTAAAGGCTTCTATACAGCTATTATTAAAGACAAAAGGCGTGTCCTTCCTGGTTAGTCGTATAAGAGGTTTTGCCGTAATTCCATAGTTATAGATAAACTGGTAGTAGAAGTTATAGAAGCTAAGGAAGGACTAGATTCCTTTTACTGTATAAGGGGGCTTCTAGTTACGGATTGCCTCTACCTTCTTAGGGTCGACCTTAATTCCTTCTATAGTTATAATAAACCCGAGGTATTTTGTACGTTTTACCCCAAACTTATATTTCTTAATATTAACTTATAAGCCCGCGTTCTGTAGTCTCTCTAGAACCTTTTTAACATAAACTTAATACTTAAGTTCGTTATCTAAGTATATAAGAATGTCATCTAGGTATACCGTGCAGAATTCGTTAAGGTAATTAAAAAGAACGTCATTTATATACCTTTAGTACGTAGCCGGTCCGTTTATTAGTCTAAAGGGAAGAACTTTATATTTATAGGAACCATAACAGGTACGGAATGTTGTTAAATCTTTAGATATAGGGTCTATCTTAATTTGGTAAAAAGCTTAGCGGATATTAAGTTTGGTAAAGATCTTTGCCTAGCTTAGACGTGTAAGGGTCTTATTAATTAAAGAAATAGAATACTAGTCCTTTTAAGTAATAGTGTTTAGCTTTTAATAGTCGATATAAAAACAAAGGCCTCTATTAGGCTTTTTTACGAATAGGATAGGGGAAGTAAAAGGGGCTTAACTTAGCTTAATAAACCCTTTATCCAGGTTATTAATTAAGTACTACTTTATTGCTTTTAGCTTATCCATTAATTAATAGTAGAGGGGGCTATAGCCTAGCGAGTTATTAGCTTTTAATTAAATCTTATAATTATACGTCTGGTAGGGGGGTAACTTATCTAAGGCCGCCTTTAAGAATGTATCCTTATAGTTTATATAAATGGTAAAAAGAAGGCGTTTAACTAGTTCCTCGTCGGTTTCCTTAGCTAGCCTTTCCTCTCTATTATTAATAATTCGGTTAATCTTATATAGGTTTATTATAAAGACCTTATTATCCTTCCGGTATATATTAAAGTGGAACGCTACAGCGCTAATTATAGTAATATCTATGGTAGGGGGGTTACCTAATAATAGGGGCGTATATAACTTTAGGGACTTCCGGGGTACTAGCGTTATTATTACCCCTTTTAGCTCCTATTGTATCTTTTGGAGGTTATCCCTTATATCCTATTAATACATTCTTTTCTATACCGGTTGGATCCGTGCGATTTAGACGTTATTTACGTCACTATCTGTCCCGCTTCCGTATATAGAGTTCTCTTTAAACGTAGCGCTTTAGAAGAGTATCTTTATTAGTACGGAGTTCTTTCTAGCTTTGCGGCGGGCGTCTTCTTAGGTAAAGGCTAGGTTACGGGCCCGGACATCCTACTAGTAGGTAGGATTAGCCCTTATGGCTAGTATCTTACGGTTAGTTTAGATCTCCCTAATAAAGGAGGGCAACCTTGGTCTATCCTCCGGCTAGATAAACCGTCTTTATTGCACGTTTAACCAGATATTAAAATAGGATATCTATTTTCGTCTAAGGATTATATTATAAGACCCTAGGTCTAGGATGTAAAAGGGGATACCGTATTAGCGTTGTCCGTTAAGAGCGATATATAACTTTAAGACGTGGGTAATAGGCCGACCAGCTTAGCTATTATAGCCTTTTACCTAGATAGGCTTCTCTAGTTAGATGGCTTCTGCATTTAGAAACTTGGCAATATTATTTATATAGGTAGTATTTATAAAGGCGAAGCTATTTACTTTAGTGTTAATAAGGGCGGTTATATTAACTCTATATCCATTTTAAGATACTATATATAAAAACGTAAAATACTTTCCACCTATTAACTAACTAAGATTAATCTTTTTAAGATTAATAGGGTACCCTAGGGGGGAGTCTTTCCCTAGGGTTTCTCTTTTCCCAACTTATCTAACATTTCTCCTTCCTCTATCTCCTTAATATCGCCTATATCTTTTAGCTCCGGGTAGGACAAGGTAAAGTAACCTTACTTATCGCAGTTAAAGCACGTAGCTAAGGTAGGGTTAATTAGAGTATTACGGCGAATACTAGTCGATAGCGTAGTACGTAACTGGTTAGGCGAGGCTCGCCAATGCGTAGTTATAACCGCCTTTAGTAAAAGAGTAGTTATAACTTATCTTCCTGCTCCAGCTCCTGTAGGTATAGCTAGCGAGTTCTAATTATTACGGAGTTACTTCTATTAATTAGGACGGGCGTTAATCCGCTTTAGTTCTAAGTCTAATAATAGGCAATAAGCTGCGAGTCTTTTGTGGGTTAGTAGGTTATTTAAGGTTACAGCGATCTTTTCTTATAGCCGGATTATTAGCTTATCGTATAGGTCTAATTGGTAGTTCTTAAAGGGGACCTAGCCTTCTCCTATAAGGTATAGGAATTAAGTCTAGAATTTAGTAAAGGGTTAGTTCGGTTTTATTATTAGGCGATTATAGTTATAATGGGCATCCCGTACTTTGTTTAGGTTAATATAGATAGCCGCTAGGTGCTGTATTATCTTATTAACGGATATAAATTAGATAGGGGAGTCGTCCTCAAACTTAGCTTAAAGGTGCCGTTAGGTGTCCCCAGTGGTTTAACCAAAGAGGTAGAGCATTTTAGCTTCTTTAGAAAGGAAATAGTTGTAGTTAACGCGGAGCTTTCCTTGTACTTAAATCCTTTAATTCTTAAAGGTAGGGTCTATCCTATTAGACAGTGGTAGGGGGTTAGGGAGCTTAACGGACTTTAATTACTTCGTTATTGTATCCGTATTCCCTAGTGTATCGCATTTAGTAGAGTAAATAGGTTAGCTAGGGCTTCGAGAAGGGGAAGCCGGGCTATTTTATAGGGCTGTAAGGCTTTCTAGGATCTCTTGTAGGGTCTCTTATATATTTCTTGCTTTAAGATAATTGGCTTCCTGGCTGGCTATAAGGGCACGAATCTACTCGCGTACGTCTACGACGTTATTATTATCTTCAATTTCTGATCCTAATTGGATCTCAGGTTCCTCTCGGGTAGAGGCAGCTCTCTTAGATAAGCTTACTTTAGGTGCCATTGTTAGCTTCCTAAGGTTCGTCGGTATTGTATACTTTAGTTTTAATTCCGGGGGTATAGGTCCAGTCCTATCTAGCTTATAAGGTGGGATATTATCCAGGCCTTCCCAGGTAATGTAGAGTTATTTGGTGTCTAAGTATAGCGCGTTAATGCGTTATTGTAGACGAAGTTTCTTTAGGGTAGGATATTATTGAGGCCTTCCCAGGTAAGGTAGGGAGAGCTTAGTATAATGTCACGGCTTAAACAAATGCCTTTAAACCGAAGCTTAAACGAATGCTGTATTACGAAAATACTAAGCTAAAGAGAAGGAAAAGGGGTCACTAGGACCGATGTAAACAAATATATAGGGTGAGCCGCCAAGGCGCTAGCTTTAGGCGGGCCAATCGCAGGTCGGCAGAATATGGCAGAATTTGGCAGGTAACGTGCGATAGCGCCGTTACAATTAGCTTGCGTTCTGGGGAATTAAGAGGGAATCTACTAAAGGTTTACTATGCTTGCTAAAATATCGTAAACTCGCACTAAAGTAAGCCCGCGCATTTCACACTACTATTAAAACAATACACTCTATATAGCCCTACTAATATAGCTCTATATTTGATAAATAGAGGCTTACTTAATAGCTTTATTCTAGGGCTACAAAATAAGCCCTTATTTATATAGTTTAGGACCATTTTAGTAAAGTTATAGGGGGTGCTTGTTTTTAGGGGAGGAGGGTTGGATTAGTCAGCGTAGAGCCTTAATTTAAGTTATGTAGCCATTTTAAAGTACTATATATAATTCCACTAATACTAATCCAATTTATATAACTAAAGGCTTATTTTATAGCCCTAGAATAAAGCTATTAAATAGGCCTCTATTTATAAAATATAGAGGTATATTAGTGGGACTATATAGGGTGTATTGTTTTAATAGTGGTAAGGAATGCGCGGGCTTACTCCAGCACGAGTTTACGATATTTCGGCAAGCACAGTAGGATTTAATCTAGGTAGGTGGATTTAGTAGAAGCTGCGAACGCTGCTTGTTAAAAAAATATGGCAAAAAATTGCACAATTTATTACCGGGTGCTTTCTAAGTAGGTGAAGTCCTGCTATGATATCTTAGTAATTGCCTAACTGGTGACTAACTAACTCGCTATATACTCTATGTAGACGATGGCAATTATAAATAGTCGTGTTTTGCCAGTTTTAAGCGCTAACCGTCCCTTAAATGTATGCTTTTACCTTACTACAGAGTGAAGAACTAAGGAGACAGTGCTTAGTGGCTTAAACCTGTCCCTCTTTTATTACTATAGCTTAGACTAGTCTTCGCCTTAAATAAAGGTTTTAGATTTAAGGTCTATAATCCTTATAAGGGGATATACTAAGTGCCTAAAAACTAAAACTTGGCGAGGAACCGAAATATGGCCCTTTTGGATAAGAAAAGACCTATAGATAGCCAAGAGGAATAGGGCCCAAATTAAACTTCCTTTATTTAGCAAGAGTGGTCAAGAACTTATATAAACTTAAGCTATTTTAAGAAGTGATTAGTGACGTTAGATAGCTTGACGATTTTAGGTATAGCGTCTGGGCATTTCCTTAGAATGGGAGGCTGGGATCTCTTAGCGAAGGATAACATAAGACTTAGCATTTCCCCTCTACTCCCGCACTACTATATCTAACGTCTATCCCTAGGTTACGCAAAACCCACTATACTGCAAAATATAAGGGGTACTTTAACTTTAAGCGACTATAACTCTACACACACATTGGGATTTATTATAATTCTATATAAGTCGTATAATAGAGCTTCTTTTAAACATTTAGGACAGCTCCCACCTATAAATTATATTTATATTGTCGCCTTTATGCCTAATTTACAAAGAGCCTCCTTCTATAGCATGACAGAGTTCCTTCCCTATAGCACCGCTATTAAGCTCTTACCACTCTATAATACTTATAAATGGTCTTATTAAGCCTTAGAACCTTGCTATAATACTAAGAAGTTCTTATTAGCCTTATGCCTACTATCGCGCACAAATTTATACAAGGCCGCTACCCTAGTTGGTACTTCTGATTAAACTAACTACTAATTTCGGCTAGTGCGAGACAACCCCGCACCTACATAATTATCGCGGTGTAATTTATTTATGATGACTGTTAGGCCTATGGCTGTGCGGAGTCTTAGCAGGCGAGCTGACCTTAGCCCCGTAGCCTTGCGATCCCCTCTAGTAACTAACTTAACTCTCTAAAAATACCTACAGAATTCGCCACCTCACAAGGGTGTGGTAAGTGCGGGTCGGCTACCCTCCCTGCTTATGGTGGCAATATCCAGTGCCAAATCACCTCGATTACTGTTAAATATTACTCATAAGCATGCTTATAAGGCTCGACCCCGTTCCGCATTTATACTAGTTTTACTATCTAGGCCCGTCCTATAGATATAAAAAAGAGAGATCTATTTTGGGTCTTTGCTAGCCCTATTTACCTAAATAATCTCTTTTTGGCTACGTTAAGGAGACTTATAAGTAGATAACCAACAAAATAAAGCTGCTTTACAGTCCTAACACCATGTTCTCTACCTGCCACTTACTTAGCTTTAAGCGATGTCTCTATGTAAGGATGCTTAGGGCCAAGGATTTGGTCCTATATAACACTCGTGTTCTGAGCTGAAACGCATAAGCGAACTGTGTCTCCTTTAACTCGGGACTTTACTGGACTGTACTGGACTGTACTGATCTTATTACCAGCCAGCCCAACTCACATGACTTGGTGTGGACTATGCCAACTAATGGTGTGCGGGGAAACTAAAAAGACGATAGCTTGCATTTAAAACCCAACAAAAGCGGGTTGCATAGCGCAAGAAACCAATCATGCGTGCCGTAACAAATCGGATTACTAGTAAAAGCTGTTACTCCTTCCAAAACCTCGGAACTTCCCAGGACTGCTCTGAATAATCCATCACAGCAGAATACTTATCTCTCGGGTGAGATGCCTCCATCCTGACGACTGGGTTCAACATTACCTAGTGGTATTTACTTACCACAAAGGGTTCTGTCCATCTAAGGCAATTTGCGCCGACATTATGAACACCTTCACTTGCTACTCTCTCCCATTGAACCACGAAGAAATTCGCATCCTCGAACTGCTGCCAGCAGTATGGACGCGCGAGCCTATTCAAGCTCGAATTTTTAAGACGCGGCTGGATAACCTGCCGTTGTTCTCCGCCCTTTCGTACACGTGGGGTGACGAAAGCATCACAGCTGACATTTCCCTTGGAGGGCAAAAACTCTCCATAACCGCAAGCCTTGAGACAGCTCTTAAAGCCCTACGAGCGGCAGACCACTCCGTGCTACTCTGGATCGATCAGATCTGCATCAACCAGCACGATGCAGAGGAGAAGTCACGCCAGATCCTCTTGATGAGGAGCATCTACTCTCTCTCGGCTCAAACCATCGGATGGCTCGGGGAGTCGACTGCAGACTCTGACTTGGCAATGGACTATCTCCAGGACGTTGGTTCACGGGCCAAAGCCCTCGGCCTCGCAAATCTAGAAGCAACGCAACTTCAAGCGTTGCTTGCGGACGAGGCCGATGTGGTATCTGGCATAATTGCGATGGAGGAATCGACCGCCGAGATGCGAAGGTCCGTCTACGACCTAATATTGGACCAGGGAAGTCTACTCGAACTGCCGGCTATTGAAGGAATGATCCAACTTTGCATGCTGCCGTACTTCCAAAGGGGCTGGATTCAGCAGGAAGTGGCCATTCCTCGGACATTGATGCTTAAGTGGGGCGGCAAGACCATACGTGCTGAAGTCCTTGAAGCGGGCATCAACTTCCACCTCGTCTACGTCGCGAAGAGCATGAGAACGCTGATGACGCCGTCCATCTTTGCGATGCCACTCGCTCGAGCTCTTCTGGAGAGGGTTTGGAGCGTGAGCTTGACGAACTATGTCCGTCCAAGTCTCGTCATGCGAAACTGGTATCACTCGCCCAAGCGATCCACCCTGACAATGGCCAGTCTGATGGAGCGGCTTCGTAGAGTCAAGTTCTCGCAACGTGGAGATAGAATCTACGGAATCCTAGGCCTCGCCGCCGATATGGGCTATCTGAAATTGGAGGTTGATGCAGCAAGAACCTGGGAGGACCTCTTCACTCACGCAACGAAGCGTATCGTTAACGCAACTGCCGCAGATGAGCAGTCCCGGAGTGGAATCAACATCCTATCACTTGTCAGTTTCCCCAAGACGAGCAAGGCGTTGCCGTCATGGGTTCCTGACTTTACCAGTCTGGACAACGTCAAAACTCTGAGGAGCGATACAACTACTCTGTCGCCCCCTTACGACGCCTCAGGACGAATGATACACGCAATGCTGTGGGATGAGCAAGATTTATTCGGGCCAAAAGTGCTTCGCTGCCGCGGTGTTATAGTGGACAGAATTACAGAAGTCGGTCCAGCATGGGAAGTCGACCCATCTGGCCAACACCCACATCCCGCCGGACTTGGCCCATTATTAAGCGTGGCCAAATTCGCGGCTATGTCTGCAGCTATTGTGACGTCCGACCCGTTCTCAAAACATCCCTTCCGCGGCCAGCCGCAGAGGCTTGTCGAGGCCGAATGGCGTGTCCCTGTCCTGGACCGCGAGTCCGTAAGCACCACGAGCGCGAGCTGCCGCGCCACACAACGCAGCCAAAGGGGACACGAGATGGCGAAGTACACCATGGCATGCGACAGAGAGTCGCATGACGCATACAAGATCCTTGCGAACATTCCCACCACGCCGCAGGAAGAGGCCGAGTTAAGCCACATGCACCCGAGCTACGAGGACAGGCAGCTGGCAGAGGTGAAGATGAAGATGGAAAAGTATAACGCATGCAACACGAGTCCCGAGCACTCAACTTATAATCTCCTTATGGACGCGTTCGAGGAGAGGAGGTCTTTTCTCGGAGCAGAGGGTTTTATAGGCGTTGGGCCGCTGGGTGTGCGGGCGGGAGATGTCATCTGTGTTTTCTATGGGTGGTCGTTTCCATGTGTCCTGCGAGAGGTGGAGACGGGCGGTACGTGGGGGACGTTTGAACTTGTCGGCGAAGCGTATTGTGATGGGATCATGGATGGCGAGGCGCTGACTATGGGCATCGCGGACCAAGAGTTCAAGCTGGTGTAAGCACTCGGCCTGCCGAACATCTGTAGGCCGAAGTCTGGGACGGATAAGATTACTTCGTTAATATGGCTGGCGAGAACTCTAGAATATCAGCATTTCTTATTTAAAGCGGCAGGCTGAAGATTGTGCAAATGCGGAAACAGTTAAGCTGCAAAAGCACGCTTACGAATGATATCTAACGGTAATGTAAGTGATTTGGCAATTGGTGTCGCCACCGCTAGCAGGGAGGGTAGCCGACCCGCACCGGCCACACCCTTATGTGGTGGCGAGGTGAGCGACCAAGAAGCTGGGTGAGCGACCAAGGAACGGGTGAAAATCTTTTGAAAGAGGAGGATATTCATCTCGGACATTCTTTTATTCGAATCCTGGTCCTTCGTTTAGCTAGTTCCCGCTATAAGGCGGCCCCTGCGGCCTACCGAACGAAGCCCCAGAGCCCCGATGGCTGCTTCAACCCCTAAACGCGTATTAGTAACACCACCTCTGGACCCGCTAGCAGCTCCACTAAGACGGACAAGGAAACCGAGCGCGAAGGTGTAAGAGGCCTAGTAGTTACTAAGGACACGAACCTAAAGATTAGCATAGTTTAAATAGTAGACAACCGCACTATAAACCGGACTATAAGCTACACAGTATATACTACCTCTATTCCCTATAGTAAGAATCTTTGCCTTACCTAAATGTAAAGGAGGAGGTATTAACCGTGATAAATTTTGTTAACTTATTAAAAGCCTTAGAGAAACTATAGTATAGCAGAGCAATATTATTATAAACCAGAATAGTATTATTAAGAGCATTAGAAACGATCTAGTAGACATTAAATTAGAATAGTAAAGCCTTAAAAAGTAAAACGCCGAACTCTAAAAGGCCATCTAGTCCTTGCGAGCGCAACCGAACACTCCCTTAGCTCCAATATAATTATGGGCATTAGTAGCAGCCAGTGGAGGTACAGTAGGGGTAGAGGTAACTCTGCCATAAATAACGAATGCTAGGAACTCTAAGGAACCCAATTGGCAGCTAGTGATAGACGTTAGCTGAGTAGATAAGGAGATAATAGAGAAGGTAGCTACTACTAAAGTAGTAAAGCAAACTATTGTATAAGGCATAAAGGATGTTAATAGGCTTACGGGAGCTATACTTAAGGACTTCCGCGTATAGCGAATAAGAGACAGCGCGAGCATTATTAGATTCTTAGTGGAAAAAGATAAAGAAGCTGCGTTTAGGTAGATAACTACCTAATAGCTTAAACCGTATATCCCTAGGGTAAGGCTTATCGGACCTAAGTAGTATATAGTTAAGGCGGACTGGGTTAAAGTACCTTTAGCAATAGATATTAACAGTGGAAAAGTGAGTAAGTCAGCTATGGAGCGCTTTGGGGTAGAGAATGGTGTAGAGGTATGTATAATAAGATGGCTCGGATAACTAAGGCCGCGCGGCTAGCATGCGTTGGTAATTATTAAAGTAGCAATAAAAGAGGATATAGAGAAGCTGCTTATGTCGGACAACGTGTTATTTAGGGGAAGTGCGGTTATTATATTGCTATTTAAGGAGTAATATACCCCTATAGCTTGCTATAAATATAGAAGGTTTAGATATAGGGCTAGAGACTATACGTGACCTAATACGTGCGAAATATATAGGCGGGAAGGCCATCTCTGGTGTGAGATGGTTAATCTATACTGCGTAAACTATTAGGGTCCTTACTAAGCCTTATACCGTAAATGCCTAGCATACAGGAAAGAGATGGATAGGATTCTTATATAATAGCGTTATAAATAGAGAACTCTAGATTCTTTAGGCGAATATAAAGAAGTATAGGGAAGCGTAGTATGTGCTATATAACGACGAAGCGCTAGCGGACTTCCACTTTATTCTAGGTTAGAAACCTTACTACTTTCTCTTAGATGGGGAAGTAGTGCTAGCTGGCTTAAATTCTAGGTGGATAAGGTTTATCCTAATAGGCAGGAAGTAGCGGTTTTCCCTAGTTAGGTTATATATCTAGGCATCTAGAGAGCTGGCAGCTACACAGCTATAGGTAGATTTAGTAGACATTACGGCGGTAGTGGCGCATATCGGCTAAAGGAGACTTATAATTGTGTCGGTGTATATTCTAAATAGATATTTAAGGAGAACTAAGGAAGAGAACCTAGAGGAGCTCTCTAGTAGGCTAGAGATGATTAATGGTCTAATCTAGGGTAAACTGTTGCGCAACCTATATACTAAGGTGGTGATTATAGGCGACTTTAATCGGCACAATCCGCTATAGGGAGGAAGTTATATTAGTACTATATTAACGCAGGAAGAAAGTGCGCTAATTATTAACTTTATAGCGGACTGGTTACTCTAGAGCCTACTTCTAGTGGAAATACCTACGTTTAAAAGCGACGCGGGGCGAATATTAATAATCGACCTTATGCTTACAACCCTAGGCCTGGCGAGTAAACTAATAAAGTGCGTCATCTAGGAGTATAAGTATAGGTTAGACTATAGAGCTATCTATACTAGCTTTTGGGTTAATATAGATATATAGGAGAGCTAGGAGAGGCTGCTTATTAAGAATATAAACTGGGACAATATTTAAGAAGACATAGAGCGACAGAAAGAGATGGGATTCCCTATAGAAGATATAGACGAAATAGTTAACTGCCTTAACAGGTGGGTTAATAAAGCCCTTAAAGCACACTGCTAGCGGGCTAAGCCATTATTATATATAAAAAGATGGTGGAACGAAGACCTTATAGCGCTAAGGAAGTTATATATATACTAGAGGAATAGGAATAGTACAATACGGAAGTAAGGAAGGGAAGACCCTAAGCTATATAATATTATAGTAAGAGCGAAGAAGCTCTTCTATAGGACTATTCGGCGATATAGGAAGCTCCATTAGAATAAGTTTCTTAGTAATAGTAACAATATATAGAAAGCGTTAAAGTACCTTAATCTATAGGCTATATCTACGTTCGCTAGAATACTGCTAATTAAGAAGAATAGAGGATAGGGAGAGGTTGTTACGGAGAACTACAGTATTATAAGAGAACTACTTTAGGCATTCTTTCTGGTCCCGCCGACGTGCGAATAAGAGGAGGATGCTATAGCTAGCTATAACTAACTGCTGTAGGAGCCTATCGCTAAATACGAGGTTAAGGCGGCTATATTTAGGGCTAGCCCAGATAAGGCTCCTAGAAGGGACGGCCTACTAGCTAGGGTATAGCGAGAGCTGTGGCCCGTACTAAGTAGTAAGATTACTACTCTCTTTACTAAATTACTTAAGATAGGAAAAGTACTATAGGAATAGAAGGTAGTAAAGATTATACCGCTGCAGAAGCCGAAGCGGGGGGACTATACGGTAGTAAACAACTATAGGCCAATCTCCCTCCTCCTAACGCTGGGAAAAGCACTTAAATTACTAGTAGCGGAGAGGATAGCATACCTAGTAGAGGAATATAGCTTACTACCTAAGATATACTTTGGAGCTAGGAAGTAAAGGTTAATAATATATGCGCTATTGTATCTCTGCGAGGACGTATTTAAAGCGTAGAGAGGAAAAAAGACGCTATCTCTAGTATTATTTAATATTAAGGGTGTATATAATAATGTAGCTATAGAGCCGGAAATCAGGAGATTACGGCAGCGATAGATACCTTAGATGATTATATAATGGGTATAGGACTTTTATATAAACCGTTAAGCCTATATCCTAGTTAATAGATACATATTAGAGGTATAGGCGCTCCCATAGGCGGGTCTTCCGTAGGGATTAGCACTAGCCCTAATACTCTTTCTGTTCTTTAACGCGGATCTTATATAAAGCGCACCCAGAAATGGCAGCTCTATAGCCTTTATTAACGACTACTTGGTATAGGTTATAGGCCCTACGGCGGAGGAAAATACGCAGATTATCTAGGGCGAGATTATACCGATGCTCGAGAAATAGGAGAGGACTAGTGGAGCTTAATTTAAAGCGAAGAAAACGTTATTTATCTACCTTACTAAATATAAAGAAGCGGGTAGGGATGCCACTACGCTACTCCAATTTAAAGGAAAAGGAATTCCCCTAATATAGGAAGTTAAAATCCTTAGGGTAATTCTTAATAAGGAGCTATGGTTTAAGGCATACTTAGTAAATAAGGTAGGCAAAGCCACTAAGGTGGCGCTAGCGTTGCGTAGATTAAAGGGACTGTAGTCTAAGAGCGTTAAGCAGCTAGCTAAGAGCTCGGTCCTACTAGTAGCAGACTACGCGTTGCCGATATAGTACCCGCTTGTAATATAAGAGTTAATATAGCTTCTCTAGCAGGCGCAGAGGATTACAGCATAAGCTATTATTAGGGGGTTCCGCACCATTACTCTGTTAATAGCGGAGGTAAAAGCTGGCTTACTCCCTCTTAAGTAAAGGCTGCGTAACTAGGCCATTACGTTCTGGGTGTTAATCTATAAACTAGGTAAATTATATCCTTATTAGATAATTTAAAGACAGAGGCTCTGCAGACGGCACCAATCGCCGCTTTAGAGGATAGTAGAGATATATAAGAACGTCTAGGTGAATAGGGTACTAGAGGTTAAACCATATATATGCCCGCCGTGGGTGGCTAAGCCTAACGTAGTAATATATAAGGACGAAGAGTATACTTAAGCTATTATTAAAGACTATAAGCTAGGGCAGGTTAATATATACGTTAATGCATTAGTGCGTAATAGTAGGGTAGGAGTTAGCGTGTATGCTACGCTATCTAAAGTAACGTTTTTAAAAATGGTGGCGAGCTCTAATTAGGCCGATGCCCACCTTATAAAGCTTTTAGCAATTAGCGAGGCAGCTAACTGGCCGTAGGACCCCACGTGCACGGCTATTAATTAAGTAGGTTTTCTAATACCTGCTTCTAGTATAAGAATATTCTCTAACTCGTAATTAGCGTTACTATTAGTATAGAGCTAGAGGGCTGGAGCCTGCTAAGAAATAGTCGCAGAGATCTTAAAGAAGCTATGGCTAAATAATGTTACGCTATACTGGATTCTAGGCTACTTAGGATTTATAGGAAATAAGAAGGCCGATAAGCTTACTAAAGTAGCGACAAGACTAGAGAGCGAGGAGCTACCACAGAGAGACGGCCTCCTATAGTACCTTATAATGCAAGCCCTAAAAAAAGCTAAGATAATAATAGGACCGCTTCTATTGGGAAGATCTAATACGGGTAAGTTTATAAGGAAGATTAACGCAGCACTCTACCTAGAAAAGGCTGTAGGATTATACTAGTAGCTAATTAGCTCTAAAGCTGCCATCCTTGCGCAGCTACGGACCGGTAAGTTATTTCTAAAAGAATATTTCCACAAAATTAATGCATTAGAGACGGCGTTATGCGACTATGGGCTTATAGAATTAATATAGCACTTCCTCTTTTCTTATAGGAGGTGGACATAGTAGAGGTTTAGACTAAGTAAGCAGTATAGAGATTGATTTGGGGATCTATTATATGCATTAGGAGGCTACTCACGCAGACAAGAAGGAGGTAGGAATATTAACGGCTTAATTAAGCGCTGGAAGCCAGACATTAACGTAGTTAAAGCTATAATTAAATTTGCAAAGGAGACTAGACGTTTATACCTAAGCGTATAAAATACAGAAAGTATAGAAGCCGACGTTAATAAGCAAAGACTCTTAAGAATCCCTTATTCTATCATCTAACCGAATACACCGCGAGCCTCCTCTACACGTGCCTCTACTGGTACGTCGCTAATTAAAAAGCGCATAACGCCGGAATAGCCCTACGGACACAAGGCGTTGAAAACTACTTACTTGGGCTCGCCGCTAAACTCCAACCTTTTTTTTTCTAATAGTAATGCATTTCTTTCCTTTATTTCCTTGGTTGAGTATAGTATTAGGTAATAGATATATAGTTCTTATAGTTGGCTTCTAAACTGGAGCATGTATATTAATAGCAGGAAGTATTTAGTTAGCGCCCTGTAACGGCCTATACCCTAGATAGTACATGGCTATAATAGAATATACATACATACATATATACATGTAGTGGCGAATTCTAGAAGAGGTGAGTTGGTTTACTGGAGGTATGGCTATAGGTTAGGGCAGGCCCGCTTACTAAGACATTATATAGCTATAGGTGTGAGAGCCACAAGCCAGCTTAGTGGCCGCTGTAAATAGATTACAATGTAATGATTATGTAGCTGTTTTGCACTAGCTAGAACAGGTGATTGCTCCCAATCGGAGGTACCGACCGGGGTTGCGACCCTGTATGAATTTGCGCGCGACAGTAGATACGAGGCTGATAATAACTTCCTAGCATCGTAGTAAGGTTCTTAGGCTTAGGTAGCACCGTTATAAGTATTGCGGAGTTGTTAGAGCTTCATGGTAGTGCTATAGGGAAGGAACTCTGTTTCGTTAAAGAATAAGACTCTCTATATATTAGGCGCGAAGGCGACAATATATAAGGTAATTTTTAGATAAAAGGAGTTCTAAATGGTTAAAAGTAGCTATAGCATATAACTAATATAGAATTATAGTAAGCATCTACGTATGCGCATAGTTATAGTCGCTTAATATTAAAGTACCCCTTATATTTTACGGCACGGTGGGTTTTACGTAACCTAGGGACGGACGTTACCATTCTTTAAATTTTTAAAATATCTAGTAACTATTTTGGAAGCCGAGGAGGTCTAAAAATAGCATTGGGCTAAACCAGCTTATACCTTAACTAAATTAACGGTGTACCAAAGAGGGCTTTCCAAGAGCACCTATATGCACCCCCGCCTTAGCCTAATTAAACTATAGGCGTTTACAGGTCCACTAAACTAGTCACTCGGCTATGCCCCTAATCGTAAACATAAGTAGCTAGTAGTAGAGTTACGCCTAAAGGATATAAGCCGAGCGACGAGAGTGTATTCTATAATAAGGAAGGAAATTAGATTAGGGAAGGCGGCTTAGCCTAAACCCTATATTCCGCGTAAATATTAGCAACGCGAGATTTCCTTAACCGGCTTTTTAGGCAAATATACCTACACCTCTATCCTCGGAAAATGAATATTTAAGGGGATTATAATAATATTGGTTCTCTGCTTTTTAAGTTAAACTACAAATAAATATTATATTTCTCTCTACGTATAAAAATAGGATTCTGCCAATAATAGGTATTAAGTAAGGTAATAAAATAGCTAAGCTTAAAGGACCCGCAAGAAATAATTTAACGCGCGAATTCTAATGGGAGTATAAAGCAAGAATTAGTTAATCGATTAAAGAAAATTAAGAGAGCCTAAATAGAATAAAACTAATTCTAATATAAGGCCTCACTGTATACGGGTAGTCGACGCAAATCTTATCAGGCAATTTTATTATTTTCTTTATCTATCTGTCCCTATATTAAAGCTAGTTTATAATAAATAACGTTTAAAGCGGATTAAAAGCAGCCCTATAACCGCGTGCTTTTTAAAGTTACGTATCTACCTATTCTGTCTACGCTGCGCATTTAATAATTCTGCAATTATCGCTTTAAGACGTAAAAGTCGTTCTTTAACAGTAGATCCTCCTAAACTAGCTAGATTAGTAGCCTATAGAGGAGGTTAATTACTAGTATCTAGTGGAGGAGTTACGTAGGGAGGCTAAGGGGTTACGTTTAAATGTGGAGGCTAGTTATTAGATCTTACAGCTGTTAGGCTAATAGGCGTAGTATAGCTAGTACCTAGTGGAGGGGTTGCGTAGTAAGGCGGAGAAGCTTAAGCTCCTATCGTTCTAGTAGTAGCATTCCAACGTCTACGTCTTATAACTCTCTCCCGCGTTTTGGAAGGAGTAAATACTAAAGGCGAAATTCCGGATTCGCGGTAGAGGCTTTATAGAAGACTCTTAACCTAGGGATAATTATAATATCTCTCTAGTATGCCTTTAGTATATTAATATGTTCTAGGCTTGCCTGAAAATTTCAGCCTTAAATATTACATTAGTGCGTTTAAATATCCTCTAGATAGAGGAGTAGTATAGCGTCTAAAAACGCTCCGGCCCGCAATAGTTATCTCCGCTTTAGTTTTAGTTCTTAAAAGGTTAATACTGCTCTCCTTAAAGAGAAATGGCTATTCTCCTTAATCGGTTATATATTCTTTATATCCCTTAATAACAGCGTCCCCTTCTAGAAGATGTGCTGTAACTAATTTATAATTTAAGTAACCCCCTTAGGGAGTGGGGGTCTGTAGAAGCAATTAATATCCACTAGCGTATAGTCTATAGCCTACAATCTCCTTTTTAACTCTATTGTTATATACCTATCTAGATATATATAGTCTGGGCCTAGTGAATAGAATATCCAGGGGTTAATTGACTTCTATAGATGGAATTATACTATTGGGGGGCTGGCTTCCGTCTCTATTATTGTTACCTCCTATAGTTAGGACTGTGCCACTAGGGGGCTAGTTTCCGCCTCTATTTTCGTTACCTCCTATAGGTAGAATAGTATTACTAGCGTTTCCTAAGGTTCTATTACCGCTACGCTACTCTTAGCTACCATTTTCTTACGGTATTGCATTTCCGCTAGACTCTTTATTATTGTTATTATCCTTTTAAGTTGGCTTAAGCGTGCGGCAAAGCGTTTCTATAATGGGATAATTATGGAATTTGCGAATATATTTGACTATATACGATCTAACTTTCTACCAATCGTTATCTGTGGTGGCTCTCCTATATATCCTTTTATAGGGTAACTAAAAGTTAAAATAAAATATATTGCTAGTATCTTAAGACCTAATTTAGTTCGCGTTATAAAATGTAAGCCTCGCGCTACCTTTATCCGGATTATTGTTTATTAAGGAGGTAATTGCGGTAACAATTACGTTATAGAAAGTAGTGTTACGCTAGTCTCTCCCCATATTCTAGACTTGAGGATCCTATATATTAAGATCTGGGTTATATTTAGAGAAATGCTATTATATTAAAATGCTGCTTATACTACTTCTGGGATCTGTATAGTTAGCACGAAAATTATCTAGCCATCTATCTAGATTAAAGTTAGCTATATCCTAAATTTCTTACAATCTCCGTTTCTCTTCTTTAAAGATATACTAAATTTTAGGATAAATGTAAAATAACTCGCTAAGTAATCTATCCCTGTCTTAATTTCTTATCGTAGCACTTTCTCCGCAAGGAGGTGGTGAAGCAGTACCTTCTGTGTTAGGAGGTAATGGGGAAGTGCCTACTCTGCTAGGAGTTAGGGATAGTATATAAACTTTACGCTAACTTCCGTACGTTAGAACCGAATTTCTGTATTTAGGACACCTATTTACTAAGCCGCCATCTTTAATACAGTCTCGGTGGAACCTATAGTCGCATAGTAAGACTGCTAATTAAGTAGTCTATATTAGTCTACTTCTATACACAAAGCACTCTATCCCAATTTTATTTAATATTATATAATCCTTTGCTTCTAACTCCGGTGGATGACTCGTAAAACTTACAGATTAAGTGGGATAGACTAGGCATCTATTATTAAGACCGCTACGCTTAATACAGTCCCAGTATATAGCATAGCTACATTATATATATCCAGAATCTCCGTCTATCTACACTAAATCCCTTATAGCCTGATAATAAAAGCTATATATTAATTCTACGTTATAAAAAGCCTCCGATTTTTCCGCTAAGTAAAATACTCCTATTAGTACATACCGGGAAAGCTATAACGGAGGTTTATTCCGATCTTCTTTTAGTATTTCTTACCACCTTATACAGACTTTCTATAGAGGGCTAAGTGCCTACCATGGAGGTAAATTAAAAGGTTAGTCTGATATATTAGGCAATTAGTTTGTAGTTTCCTCTCTAGGGGTTAGTAGCTAAGATTGAGTTTCTACTAATACTGGTTACTAAGGTTGTTAGGGGATTGAAGTAAACTTAATTAATTCTATGGGTTATTGCTATAGAGTTAACAGAGATAATGGGATATTAGGAGACTCTCTAAAAATAGGATTTTCCTCTTTAGGGGTTACTGACTAAGATCGGGTCTCTGGTGACACTAACCGCTAAGGTTATTTAGGAATTAAAGTA
>Ga0307515_10006310_pt1 | contig 23755 bp, 29 predicted proteins | sample 17_EM_MG_FD_194513 | JGI IMG/M metagenome (GOLD analysis project Ga0307515, IMG submission 194513) | Populus trichocarpa ectomycorrhiza microbial communities from riparian zone in the Pacific Northwest, United States - 17_EM | ecosystem: Host-associated > Plants > Roots > Unclassified | place... | reverse complement strand
CATGCATTGTGAGCCAGGTGTTCATGAGATTTCTGGGCCAGTACGAGGAAAGTTGCTGGATGGTCGCCCAGAGTCCACAACACCCAGGAGGCCACTACCCATCAAAATCTTTGACCGTCCACCGCACGGAAATGTGACCTACTCCGTGTAAACCAGGCTGAGGGTAACCAAGGATGACATCGTCCACGGTGCTGGACCCCCCTCGCCATTGATGCTCCCACTATCATCCGTCAGCATCTGGTAGATTAGCGAGAGGCGGGGGGAAAGCTCTTGTATCTTTGAGTCCAGGTATCATCGTGCTGATACGGTATCCATCGCGAGATCGTTGTAGACCATCACTTTGACAGGCAACACCGACGAGCTCGACAATAGTGGCACTTCTCCATATTCATACTCCATACCAGGACCAGGGTCGGGTAGCGACAGGCCGGGCCGCCGTGGACAAATGACGTGACGACGTAAACTGTTCCGCCAATATTTCCGATGGATCCAATCCAGCTGTACCGTCATCTAGCATCAGGCGGTCCCTGCGTAGGTAATGGCATGGAAAAAGCGTTTCCAGTCGAGATGGGGGTTCAGGTGACCCGTGTCCATCGCCAGTGCCGGTCGTGACGGTTTTGAGATTCCGAGGATCGTTGAAGAACCTCAGCCCCGCACGGCGATGGGGGTCACCTCAGTGGTCCCCCTGGTTTTCCCGGAATGAGACCTGGTTGAACAGCCGTCTATACAGGGAATGGATTTTTGACTCTGAACGTCGCGGTTTCCCTTCGGAGCCCGCGGTCACTCGGCAGACAGATTGCCAATAGACCCATCGCGATGGCTTTGTCACGGGTCTCTCGTAGGTGTTTGGGGTGGACACACGTATCTCCTTCTCGCAGAAGTGCCTAAGGGCGGAAGATAAACTCTGTAGTCAGACCGGACCGATTACTTACGCCTGATTATGCAAAGTGCTTTGGCATTGGCAACAAGACGACAAAGGCAGGTCACACTTGATGGGCGCCTGCGACTGCGGAGGTTAACAAGCTGACACGATCATGACATTGACACCCCCCGCCTTACGACATCAGGCCACCAACAGTTCACCTGACCTCCCTGTCCGCACCCTTGGCTCGAAGCGCTTATCGTCACCAAAGTCTGTCCTGGACCCGGATTACCGCCCCCCCACCTCGCGGCACGCCGAGCCCTGTCAATCTTACTCTGGATGGAGACCGAGGCCGCCTGCTGCGTACAGCGGGATCACGATACCGAAGTTTATCAGCAAGTTGGCCCCCCCCGTTTGCTCGGCAGGAAGGCGAGAGTCTATCGGGCCGCGGGGTGGATATTGACCCCAAGCCTTGGATTTTACTTCAAGGTCCATCACAGACCATATCCGAGCCAGCCGCCCGGCAGACGGATTACTGTTTCTCCTCGCGGGCCCGGGGAACAAAACGACGGCCGGCCGCTCACCCCGGACCGTTTCCTGGGTTTTTGCCTTGGTGAAGTCAGGCATCCGGGCCAGTTGGCCGATGCAAGTTTGGATGCTGCGGTTGACATTGGTGGGTTAGCGGGAAGTGGAGCTTGAGCTTTGCCTTCGCGTCCGAGGCCGCTCCGACAAACGTGTAACGAACGACTTCCGGCAGCCGACCTCGCCGCTGCGTTGCTTGGCAGGAGATATATGTCATGCATAGCATCTGTTGAAAGGGACACAGGTCAACACACCGTGCAGTGTATTGTTTCAGCTCCTCTCACGCCCGGCGGTTCGAGTAGTACCCGCCCAGAAATCAATCTCTGTCTCTGGAACGGCCCGAAACAAACAGGCAGTTTCCACCGAATAGTACACCACACGGCTCTGTCGGTGCAGGTTTGCCAGCGGAGGACCCCTCTCCCCACTCTGCGATCCTGATGCCTGAACTGGCAGGCTGAGGGAAGGGGGAACACCAAGGTTTGTGATGATTGGGTCTGTGCGTGTGGTGTAGGGCGGGCTTGGCTACTGGTGTGCTCCATCCGGCTTGACTTCGGTTTCTCAGGACCAACCTTGGCTTTTATCACGGCGTCTATGTCATTTTCGAATTGAAACCAACTCGTGTTTGAACGCTATCTTTCTCCCTTTTATGTCGTGCGAAAATCCTCTCTAGGGTCAGGGTGAAAGTACGAAATAATTAAGACCTGTGGGTGATCGAGAAAGTGATAGTAAGTGAGTGGACCCGATTGCTGAAGCGCTGACGTCGAGACCCTCCGCTGGCATTCACGATCAGAGCGAGAGAAAAATTGACCAATGGGGTTGCTCTTGAATTTGGGGGGCTGTGTGGTCCTTATCCGGCGTCTTCTTTCTTTCTTCCCGTCCACCCGCAGCAGGGACACCGGACAAGTTTTTTCATGCGCCAAGCCATATCGGTAATATAGGGGAGTGGATCATTTTCCAAAAAACCTGTCGGATGATGCTGGGTAAAAATCTGGGCTTGATGTCCACACAGGTTTCGGCGGTTCCCTGCATAATCGAGGAACCCGAAGCGAATGTGGCGCGCGCAGACAAATTTCCGATTCCTGGTCATCCTGACTTGATGGAGGGCATCCGGTGGTATATATCTTCCCCCTCTCTAGCCACCCCGCAAACTAATCCCCTCCCCCTCACTCTCCCTCCCCACGTTCGCCATGCGGTTCGCTCCCCGTTTGGCCCTTACTGCCCTCCTCGCGGCTTCATGCGTCTCCGCCGGCCAGCTCGTCTCCAGGCAGTCCTCCACTGGGGAAAGCAAGTGTTTCACGGTACGAGTTCTACCGTTCACTGCGTCCGGGAAAATCGTGTTTATCTTCCCGTGTAGTCTATGTGTATTGGTGCCACTGTGACTGGGTCCGAGGTCCAGTGTGAGTGATCCGTGTGTCCTCGTGGTCCATCCAAGGTCTGAATGAACGTGTTCCCCCTCTCAATAGATGTCCTCACTAGCACTGGAGTCCGCCCCGTTGGCTGGATGGCCATGTATGTCGTGATCATCTCTCGGAAACTCGATTCAGATTTTGACGTCGGCTTTTCAGCGGTTGGGGAACTGAAATGGCTGGATCAACCATGGTGATCGTGTGGTCAAACTCGGACGGCACCATCACTCTTTCACAGCGCACGGGTACCGGTCATGACTTGCCCTCGGTCGACTCAAGTCCTGCGCGTGTTGCCACCGTCCAGGCATCCTCGAGCGATGTACGAGACTAACCCTTTCATGTCGATGACGCCGGATCTGATAGACTCACCAGGTGACTGCTTCCCTGCCAAAATTCGCATTCACCATGCCGGTTAGTGTGAACCCGCTTCTATTTTCGATTTCGGATATTTACATTTCCGGCGTTTTAGGTTTCGACGGTTGGAACCGAAAACATCATCTGGGCTTTCGGAACCACGAACCCTGGCTCGTCTTCTCCCAGCGCCGAGTTCGAGGAGCACTGGCAAAATGGAGAGTCCACCCTCAATCTCGCCGGGACCCTCGGTACAGGAACTTCCGCTTCGGGCCCCACTTCCACTGGAGGCACCAGCGGTAGCGGCGGAGTCTCAATCCCCTTGACGAGGACCGACAGAATGGTCATCGCTCACGGAATTCTTTGTGTTATCGGATTTCTGTTTTTCCTGCCCTTGGGTGCTTTGATCGCGCGCTACTTCCGAACCTCAACCAATGCCTGGTTCAAGGCTCATCAGATCATCCAGTCCTACCTTGCCGGTCCAATCGTCATCGTTGGCTGGGCTCTCGGAGTTGCGCTCATCGCAGACGGTGGTGGTCCCCACTTCGACTCCACGCACACGGTATGTCTGCAAACTTGCGGTGTACTCTCCTTTTTCATGCGCATCTACTAACCGTGACGCAGCGCCTCGGACTCGCAGTCTTCATCCTATACCTCGTTCAAGTTTTTATTGGCACCATCATCCACAAGTTCAAGCCCAAATCCGCCGCCATACGCCGTCCATTGCAGAACTACTTCCATGTGGTCCTTGGCATTCTCATCATCCTCCTATCCTTCTTCCAGGTCCGCAGTGGGTACAAGACAGAATACCCTCAGGTCACCGACCGGCTCCCTTTGCCTAAGGCGGCCGATATCATTTTTTACCTCTGGGCTGCGGTAAGTTTCCAGTTGGCTCTCATCGAGCGGTACCTTTCGCATGATTCTGACCGAGCACCGCTCTCTTTCTCTCTGACAGCTCGTTCCTGTTCTATACCTCGCCGGTCTTGTGCTCCTTCCCAAGCAGTTTAAGCAAGAAGCTGCCTCGAGACTCCGTCAGAAGGAGCCTAGCCATGAACCCACCTACGAACCCACCTATGGGGCGAGGGACGGTTACAGGAACACCTAAGTTGTCATCGAGTGACATTCGCCTGTCGGATCCATCATTTTCATAGAATGCCAGCGCATCCGGGATGATACGCCTCCCCTTGTATTTTTTATTCGCCCCTGCCCCCTTTTCTTTTCACGAAGATTATCGTATTCTCCATGTCCATGCATGCCTGCCCGTTTAACGAATTTAACTCTTTAACCGAACTATCATGCCCCTCGTGCGTGTACCGCTAATTAGTAACTTCCCTCCCTTTCCCCCATTCTCCAGTTCAATCCTTTGTAAAATATCATGGGCGGGTTAAACCTACCGTATGGTGTTCTATATTTAGATTTCACGATTACAGCACCGTTCGAAACTGTGTATACACTCTCCATATCAAAAGCTTCGAAGGTGGAGAACGTAAATGAATGTTTCAAAGTTTAAAGTTCAACTAGAGATCTGAGATTCTAGATTCCGAGCCTGGTGCGGGTGTGACTTCTAAGACTTTGGTTCCCGAGAACTACGAGTGCGCGCGCTCGGTCGATCCCGCCTTCAAATTGGGACTTGGGCCCGGTGTGCTCGGGATCAAATTCATTTTACTTACATACATATATGTTTCGACACGGGATGTATACGTGACTGGTTCTGTTTTCCCTCAGAGACATCCTGCAATGACCTCTGAAGATCTGACAGGTGGAGTGAGATTATTAAATGGCGCGCGCTAGGCGAGTCTACCATTGTCACCATTGAGATCTTGAAATCCGAGGTCTGAAAGATTGAAGAAGACAAAGGATAAGCGGTACAAATACCGGAAATCGGTTCCCCTAGTTCGCGCAGCGCTGCGGTCTGAACATGCGTCGCCGTCGCTCCGGTATTTCGGATTTGGCAGGGCAACGATATCGATCCTGTGCTTTCCCCCACTGGCGACCATCCGATATCCAACATTACATAGCCAACGCTGAGCTCAAACATTCATGTTTGATGAAAGAAAAGAAGCCTTGGGCGGTTTTCCATGTGCGATCACCGGGATCCCCACACCTCCGTTCCTGACGGGTACCAGCATGGACCCTGATAAGATCATGGTCTGTGGGTCGAACGTTTGCATTAGCACCACGGTGTGTAAGCGAGGTCCTGCGCTCTATTGAAATTCCGTGCTCTTATCAGGTGTGGTCGATGCCAGTCTGTCAGTGTCCTGTGCCCGTTTGTATTGTAGTAACCTCATACTGATGTGGTGCCCTCGTAACCGGCTCCACAGCCTCAAGACCAGTCCGTGACGACATTCAGTACACGACCCGAGGCTTGGCCGTAATTTGGACGATCATGTGGATCAGTTGGCGCTTTGATTATCGATTCGCTGTCTGTCCAGTGTCTGCCCAGAGGAGGAAAACATCCTGAGTGTCACAGAGGTCGTATGCGCCCTCTGATCGTGATCTTTCGGACTCGGAGGATTCTGTTGTTCCTTGGGTGATCCGCGCGTCTGCTTTCAAAGAACGATCTCCGAGCGGAACCATTCAGTTTCCACGGTCTCCCCACTCTCCGACTCCCACGGGAGGACCTTTCCTGTTTAACGAAGCCGAACCTTGCTGCGTTCTCTGGTCTCTTGATATAAGGGTCATCGGTTCGTGCGGCGCGGGCGTGCATGTGCTGCGTGAAGGTAGATAAGTAATCCGGGATCGTTCACATATATGGAAGTTCGTGTGGGTCATTGAAACTCTAGGCTCACTCACCGTGTGGTGGGGACTCTGAGTTCCGCACTCCACTGATTCTAGCCGCTTTTTTCTTTTTGTATTTCAGCAACCACGGCATTACCATACCCCTTCACTTATGGAATCGAGCATGTGCAAATCTGACCAACCCGGCAGGAAGGGGTGGTTGATGACGAAGAAGATCACATCCAATATGACGAGGGGTGGGCTGGATGCCGGACGATGGGTAGATGACAGCCGGGTCCAGACAACGGCCCCCCAACATGGTGGGAACCAGCCCTGGCGGCGCCGTCGAACTAAGCCCCACCTCCATCCCTTGACAGTGATGATAAGCAGGTTTCAGTTTTCCCCGCTCGACTCTTGCCTCGGAGTCTCAGATCGTAGCCTTTGGACTTCCCCTGGACCTGCCTTGCGCACTCACCTTTCCCTCCTGTTTGTCAAGAGGGCAACTGTCGACGGCGACCATGACCATCCGGTCTTGTCGGATTGGTATGATAGCGCTCCCCCGGCAGAGTTCCAGTGACTCCCAAATTCGGTTTTCTCACGGTTGCAACGTCCTGGTTTGCGACTTTGCTGTTCAATCGAGATGCACGACAACAGGGTGAGTCGTAGTCCGGTGGGGGATCCGATGAACGGTGAGTTAGTCTACTTTTCTGAATACCATGCAAGGCGTACTGTAGTTGCGGATTAATGGGTAAATATATGCAGCAACCTTGATCACCACTTATTCAAAGTCCAAGCCAACCCTTCTCCCGGATCTCCCTAGTCTTTCCTCTGATCCCCCACACACCCCAATTCGTCTTGACCATAACCCGGGGGTCGAAATCTGCCACCTCCCACTTAATGCTCCCGAACTCGTTCTCACCAGGTGTGATGATCCAATCGAATTCTCCCGCAACCCCAGGCGCGTTCGACAACGATTTCACGTCCCTCTCCACGTCCGCTGGTGAGAACCCGGTAACAAAGATCGAACACTTTGTAGCCAGCAGCTCCGGAATGACGGGGCCCCATTCTGTTGGAGATACGATTTGGAGAACGGGGTTACCGTTCTCGTCGACCGACGTAGGGGATGGGAATCCAAAACCGGGGGAGAAGAGGACGAACGCGTCGGTGTATGGGTCAAACGTCTCCCGGAAGAGATGATGAACTTCCATGTAGTTCGCTTGCATTCCCGTGATCGTCAATTGGTGTGTGTATGGGACGGTATAGGAGGGCACCCCGTAGACCTCGATCTCTGAACGGGTGCGCTTCAACCGCGCGATCGGAGCAGGGGTAGGTGGTTCGTAAACATTCGGTACGTAGCTCTTTTCTTCCGCCTCCGCGGGGGGAGTGGGGGGAGGTGAAGTGGAGGGAGAAGATTCGGGATCAGGGGTAGAGTGTGATGAATTTGAGGTCGAGGAAGTCGTCTTCTGTTCCGTGGGTGGTGACGGTTTCGTCGGTTTCTTCATCTCATCGACGGGCTTTGGGAGTGAGACTTGGGGCCCGATGAAGTAGAGATGCAACAGTGCAGAGGGGAACAACATGCACAGCTGTTCCCAGACGTGGGGCGGAAGGGAGGATTCCGCTCGGGCGCCAAGAATAAATAGGCGGACTTGAGGTTTATCGGAGCCCGACTCTTCCGTCTCGGGTGTACCTGGCTTGACGTGCAGTGTGGTTCGGAGGGCTATAGGCGCAAAGTTAGCCATAAAAATGCATGACTAGGTGATTTAAATCTCACCAGCGAGGGACCTGCTTCCTTCCGACGTCAGCCGTTGGTTGCTGAGCGTCAGACCACTGAACTGATGAAGAACAGAGCCGATGGTCATTGGGTATGTCAATAGCTTGCTGGAATGTCGCCGGGATCGTTCGGTGTTCATTGAAGGGAACCCACGGGTGTACCAAAACACGTCCCAGTTCGCGAATGAGAGCGATGTCTCGACATCCTGTGGGCCTGGAATGCCAGTCAGTCAGGTAATCCGAAACCTCGTATCGTGGAATTGGGAAAGTCGTACCAGGGAGATCAAACTCGTGTAGTTTCCTCCCACTACGAAGGTCGTGTTCGTCTTCGTTGACCTCACGGAGCCGTGAGCAGTACTTCTGGTGTTCCTGGTCCGCCGCCCAATGTTCCTCGGAACAGTGGGTTGGCCAACCGCAGTCCGGACATTCGAAGCTGACCGCTTTAGGTTGAGCTTTTGTATGCGCGTGAACGTGCTCGTGCGAGGAGGAACAGACGGGGCACGGTGCAAGTTGTTCGATTGCTTTGCCTCTTGCGCGAATTGCAGGGAACGGTGATTTCGAAAACGGGTGAAAAAGGTTGTCCTCGCTCAGCAGCGGCTTTGGTTCGGTGAAACGTTGTTCTTTGCGCTTGAAGAGACCAAAGAAAGACCGCGTGTGTCGGGGGTGGGCCAGCCGGAGCGAGCGACGGGCAGCGAGGCGGACGTTCATTTCATACGTGAATTTGTCGTGCCGGATCTGACTGAACGCGTGGTAGGTGTGCCACACACAGCTCGTTCAACGACAACCATCTCCTTCGACTCGCTCCTGCCCTAGCACCTCACAGAACGAGTGTCGGCATGACCGTTCCTCGCAGCGACGAGGGTATGTAGTAAATCCAGAGGACTGATCTGGCACTGTGCTGACGTATCTTTGTCTTCACTTTTCTAGAAAGGACCTCCCTATTGAGGGATGGCGACCGCGAGAATGGCGATGCCCATGCTGCCCCCAAGAGTTTCGCTCAACATCTCGGAGATGCTCTTCGTGAACCGCTCACGCCTCTTACCATCTTGTTACTTGTCGCGTGCCTCGCCTTCTTACTCCTCAGTTCAGTCTTTATTGGACTCTTCGCCGGAACGAAACACAACCTCAATCTCGAAAAGGGGAGGAAAGGAGGAGAAGATCATACGGTTACCTCGACCTATACGACTACCGGAACAACCGTTGTGACGAGTCTTTCGTCCACCTTATCGACAAAGACCGAATTCTCTACGATATTCACCGGTACCACTTCGACGGCCACTGAGGTCTCGACATCGACATACACGACAACCTCGGTGTCTACGAAACTTTCTACCACCACTTCCATCGCGACCGAGACCGAGACCCAGACTAGGACCAAGACCTTCCCGGGACCCGTCCCAGCCCCTACCTCAACCAATACACCTGATGGACCGGTAATTGTTATCGCCGAGATTGCTCGTGTTCGTGACTGACGGGGATGGAATATCAGGTTTCGTGCGTGTCTGCGGACTGCATCATGCTCTCTGCAGCGGTGCTTTCTAATCTTGACACTTCGGCCGACCCCTGCAACAGCTTTTATGACTTTGCTAGTACGTAACATTGCCTCGTTTCTTTCATTTCCAAATTTCTAAATAGGGTCCTGTTCGGTTCCCCAGACGGTGGTTGGGTGAAGACTCATCCCATCCCCTCCGACAAGGGCTCTGTCGCGAACTTTGGTCTCCTTGCTGACGAAAACAGGCAGATCATCAAACGCTTCTTGGAGGGAAAGGTCGAAACCGCTTCGGAATCTGAGTCTTCCCACGACCACGAGATCCTCAAAAAGCTTCGTGGCCTCTACGGGTCCTGCATGGACGAGAAGGAGCTCAATAAACGTGGAATCAAGCCACTCTTGGAACTTGCCGAAGAGATTCAGACCCTTTACCGTCATGGACCTGAACGCGTTGCTGGTGACCTGATGGACAGGAGGGGTCTCACTGCCGCTATGGCCTACCTTCACTCCCGTGGTATCGAAGCGTTGTTCAACTTCTATTTTGATGGTGACGTCGGGGAGAATCCGGATATGATGACCTTGTGGTTCAGGTTCGTTTGTCATGTACGCGTAAGGTTGGCGAGGCGTGTACTGACGTAAGACTCCAGCCAACCCACCCTTGGTTTGCCTACCAAGGAGTACTACGAGGAGAAGGAGATCACGAAATTGTATCAAGAAGTCCTCGAAAAGTTGCTCACGATCATATACGAGGCCGAGGAGGAGGAAGAGGAAGAGAGAGAAAGGCTGAGTACTTTTAGTCGGTTCTTCAAGAAGCCTGTCTTCCGAGTTCTCGAAGAGACTACTTGGCCTCCTTGGCCTTGGCCCCCGTGGGGTGGAGATGATGAGCCCAAGACTCCTTCCGAACGAGCGATGCAACACTCCAAGAAGATCGTCGAGCTCGAACGTTCCCTTGCACAAGCCAGCTTGGACCTCGACATTCTCTACGGCGACCCCTACGCAACCTACAACCCGGTCACTGTGCGTAATCTGTCCCAAACGATCTCTCAAGTCCATTTCGAGACCTACTTCACCGCCTTCGCACCGAGGAACTACCCACAAAAGATCATCGTGACGAGTTACAAATACGCGGAGTACCTTGGAAGGCTTCTAGATGATACTCCTGCACAGATCACCGAGGCGTATCTCGTTGCCCGGGCCGCCTTGCAGCTTTCTCCTCATCTGGGTCTCGAGACCGAGGCGTGGAAGGCTCAGAGAACTTTGGTCGAGGCTCTCCAGGGTATCAAGAAAGGTGCCATCGGCGACCGTGGCGAATACTGCGTGGAAAGAGTCGAAGAGGCCATGGGCTTCGCTGCTGGAAGGTACTTTGCGAACGAGACCTTTGGTGGCGATTCTAGAGAAAGGGGCGAGAAGGTCATCTTCGATATCATCAAGTCGTTCAAGGATTCTCTTGGGAAGATTGAGTGGATGGATGGGGAGTCCGCTGAGGCTGCTAAGAAGAAGGTGACACTCCTCTCATACCGAACCCCAGTGTCAGTTCTCATGTTGGCGTTGTCACATATCAGGCGGACAACATTCGAGTCAAGGTTGGGTACCCTCTTAGCCCGAACACTACCAGTGCCGCTTCTATTGCGAAGTACTACTTGCCGGTGAAGATCAAGCGTGACAAGTTCTTCGAGAACATGTTGAGCGCCGCGTAGGTCCCGCGTCTGGTTCCATTGTCCCATCGAGTTTTTGACTGTCTGCTTTTTTCCTTTAGTATTAATGACAAGACAAAGGCCTGGGGGAAACTTGGAAAAACTAGAGACCTTCAAGAGTGGGAGATGTACCCCTCCACTGTCAATGCCTACTTCAGTCCTCCTGCCAACGAGGTCAGCTCCGTTATAAGTCGATAGTAAAGGCTTCTGACTGGTTCATATAGATCGTCTTCCCAGCTGGAATCATGCGTCCTCCGTTCTTCAACAGGGCTTGGTATGTTGCTGTCTTCTGTGACTGTCGCTTTGGAATTTACCTCCCTCTCAGGCCCGCATACATGAACTATGGTGGGTTCGGTATGGTTGCCTCCCATGAGTTGACCGTAAGCATTCCGGTATCTTGTTATTTGACCGTTTCGTAACCGTTCAATTGCGCAGCACGCCTTCGACTCTTCTGGCCGCCTGTACAACGAGAACGGCAAGCTCGAGGAGTGGTGGACCAAAGAAACGAGCGAAGGCTTCGACGAGAGACAGCAGTGTATCTCGAAGCAGTACTCCAAGTACACGATCGATGACGGAAAAGGGGGAAAGGCTCATGTTAATGTATGTCCGAATGCCCCTTTTTACCTCCGGATGATTAATTACCTACCATTTCACAGGGTGAACTGCAAGTGTTCCTTTCTCCTTTTCCCGATTAGCTCATTCGGCTAACTTTCGTGAAACAGGACCTCTACGGAGAATATCGGGGATAGTGGTCTCATTCAGGCGTTCCGGGCTTGGAAGGCTCAGTTCGACGAGGAGAAGAACGACTATCTACTCCCTGGTCTGGACTACACTCGTGAACAGCTGTTCTTTATCGCCTTTGGTCGTATCTGGGCCACGAATATGAGGCCCGAAGCCGCTGTGAGTGCGGAGTATGGCGGTACCATGTGAAATTAATGACACCGTGCCCCCACTATAGATGGCGAGGTTGAGATCTGACCCGCATTCTCCTGCTCGATGGAGGGTGGATGGAACTTTGAGGAATATTCCAGAGTTTTCTGAGGCCTTTGATTGTCCAAAGGGGTCTCCCGTAAGCTTCGCATTTCATTCGATGCTCTCTTGCCAGAAAGCTGACTAGGACCAACCTCAGATGAACCCTAAACAGAGCCACCGCTGTCTCCTGTGGTAGACTGTCGGATGGGTTTGGACTTTATCTATTGCAGACTATCTGTGTTTCTTGTTGCATGACTCATTGTAATCTGACATGCCTGGCACATTCTGGGTTTACATTTTATAGCAATCTATCCGAGTGACCAAACATTGTTGCCCGAGCTTACTGTCCCGCCTGGTCGTGGAAGTTTAAAGAACGCCTTTCGTGCTTGGGATGTCGTCTCCTCCTGTTCTCTCGATGGCCTGCCGGATAGCAAGCGCGAGGGCTTTAAAGGCAGACTCGGCTCTGGACAGCGTGAGGCCGTTTCTCCCAATTGCAGGAAGAGCGCAGGGAGACATACCTGTGATGATCGTTCTCGCCACGGAGAACATCGACGTGTAACGTCGCTCCGGATGCCATGGCGAACGAGTAAAAAACGTGGGGGAGCATTTCGGTCGAAAGGTCCCCAATCTTTTCACGTCTTAGGCCGAGGTCGGTGAAACAGTATGGGCGAGAGCAGATGTCGATCACCGCTCTGGACAATGACTTTCGAGTTCAAGGTGGAGTGGTGGTGTCAGTTCAGTCGTCGTTATTGGCGGTTGAAATGAATGGCCTCACCTCATCGAGAGGGGCGAACCCGGTTCCATATCGCTTGATACCCCGGACTTCTCCCAAGGCCTTTTTGAACGCGGTTCCTAGGGCAATGGCGCTGTCCTGTATGTAAATGGGGTTAAGAAAATTAGTCTTCTCGGCCGTTTTTTTTTTGTCTTTTCCCTCCATTCGGTGGGAGGAGTATAGTAGAGATGACTTATCTGCCGTGTGGTGATCGTCTATCCAAAGATCTCCTTCGCATTTCAGCGTGAGGGACATGCCGGAGTGTTTAGCTAGGGCGTGGTACATCTGCACCCACAACCGCCAAGGAGAAAAAAAAAGAAATCAAAGATGAGAAAAACTCAGTATATGCGTCTCCCTCTGTCAGTGAAGAAAAAAAAACTGACATGGTCGAGGAAACCGATCCCGGTCGAAACGTTGATCTCCTGCTTGACCCCGAAAGCGTTCCCGGGATACGCATCGAGGTTTATCGACACTTCTATTTTGGTTTCGTTGGTTACTCGTTGGATTTGTGCTGTTCGTGGCTCTGCCATTTGTTAGGACCCTCTGGAGGTGGGGGGAAACAAGGACGGGGTAAGGTAGCGCGGTTAGTTCCGTCAACTGATGAGGGCGAGGAGAGAATGACTAGGTCAACGGTGGGAATGCCGGAATCTGGGGATAAGATAAGATATCGTTAACCCGATCATGCACGACGGAATCTACCAAATATCCCGGTCCCCTGGGATGTATATATCGTCTACAATACAAATCTACAGCTGCGCAAATATCTACGTAACCAACCAAGAAAAAGAAGAAAACCTACAGCTGCCACGAATTGTGCAATCCAATCGTATCATCTGTCCCATTCATTGGCCCATTGGACCCAACCAGCGACTCCTTACTCTCCGTGAACTTGGTGCCGATACCGTTCACCTGATGTCCGTTCGTTAAAGGATTGCTCGCCTTTACGCCGTCCGACCTCTTCTCCTCCAACCCGTTCAAATACGCCTCGTCCACGCCACCAGTGATGTACTCGCCCGTGAACACGGAACAGTCGAATTTTTCGATCGCGGGGTTGAGCTGCCGTACGGAAGCGATGAGGTCCGGAAGAGTCTGGTAGATTACAAGATCAGCTCCGATTTCTTCGGCGATGGCAGGGATAGTCCGCTCGTGTGCGACGAACTCGTGGCGAGAAGGCATGTCGATACCGTATACGTTGGAATATCTAATTGGGGGTGCACATGAGGCGAGGATGATCTTTTTGGAACCTACGTCTCGAGCCATTTGGATTATTTCCTTTGACGTCGTTCCACGGACAATGGAATCTGTTCGGGTATGGATTTACAGAATAATACAAGCAGTGCAGGTGGGACTGACCGTCAACAATCAGAACATTCTTTCCCGAAAACTCGAGGGCCATAGCGTTCAACTTTTTGCGGACATTCTTGCGCCTGGGGATGCATCAAGGATCAGATACGAACGGTACAGCGTCTATCCTCCACCCACCTCATCTGTTGACCAGGCATGATGAATGTTCTTCCCACGTATCGGTTCTTGATGAATCCCTCTCGGTAAGGCAGGTTCAGTTTTTGGGCTAGGTTTAGCGCAGCAACACGAGATGTATCCGGCACCTTGAAGAGCTTGAGTATAGACGTAAATTTCGTGAAGAAACTTCTACGGACCGGAATGACCACATCGACGGATATGTTCTTTTCAGTCAGAACCCGTTGGACCTCGTCTGCAAGTGCATCACCCATCGCCATCCTACTCCTATATACGCTGATTCCATTCAAGACGGAGTCAGGACGAGCGAAGTAGACGTATTCGAATATATCCGGAGCAAATGTAGCCGGGGCAGAGACCTGGCGCCTGGAGAGCGAAGACCGAGTGATAATAACCGCTTCACCTAGGTACGAGAGCTCAGTTTCTGCTACATGAGGTGTGGGACTGGTAGGTACCGGGTTTGATATCTTCCCAGTCCGTGAAACCACTGGCATCGGCGACGACACTCTCACTTGCCATGACATAGTCATTATTGGTGCCGGCCTTGCGGGATGCCATTCCGAGGGGTCGGATACCATTGGGATCACGGAATGCGATTATCCCGAAGCCTGCCAACATGGCGACGCAGGCATATGCACCCTTGGCCTGTGCCATAAGTCCGCCAATGGCCTTGAATATATCCTCCTCATTAATCCGGAACTTGCCCGTCTGCTGGAGATTGTTGGCGAAGATGTTGAGCAGAAGCTCGGAATCGGAAGAGGTGTTGATATGACGGTGGGCATTAGCATCCATGAAGTGGAGCAAGGCATCTGTATTGATAAGGTTACCGTTCTATCGGCGCATTGGACCCGACAGAACCGAGGGGTTAACTTGAGGAAAATTTGCCATATAATCCGGGTTTGCTCACATGGGCGAATACGATGCCGTATGGCGAGTTGACATAGAATGGCTGGGCCTCTCCCTGGTTGGACGTGCCGGCGGTTGGATAGCGGACTAGATTTTCGTGGGTAAGTTTAACTTGGATCAGCTGGAAATTTGATCAACTCGCCATGTCCGACGCCCATTCCCCCAGTCAGCCGGGAGAGCGAGTTTGCGTCAAACACATCACGAACCATCCCGTTTGCTTTGCATTGGTAGAACCGGCCTTTGGGTCCACAAGTGATGATTCCGCAGGCATCTTGGCCTCGGTGCTGGAGCAGAGCCAGGCCTTCACAAATTTCCGTCGCCGCATCTATGGATGGGTCGTGCAGCAGCAAACCCAAGATTCCACACACTGATGAGAGCTAAGAAGAGGCCGAGTAGAAAATTTAGGACACAGGATACGCACTGTTTCTTGAAGAAATATGTTATCGAGAGGAGGTGTGAGACGGAGAGAGTGACCGGGTCCATAACGGAAGCGGGACCCTCGGACCCCCGCAAATTTTTCTCATCAACTCCCATCGTCTCCGGACACTAGACGGCTGTCTTGATTCCCATTGACATGGCCGACGGCTATCTCGTCGGATTTCAAGACTTTCCTCTCAACGTTTTGCTGAGGGTCAGTTCCATCTCGCCGATGTTGACGGTCACACCCAAGAGTCAACCAGCCGTCGCGAAACCAACTTGAACCTTTGAGCTAACCCTGCTGCAGATCTTCTCCCACCTGTACCCGCAAGACCTTTTGAACCTGAACAGGACATGCCCCGAACTCCACAAGGTTCTGCTCGACAATCGCTGTTGGGAACGAACCTTCCAGAATGTTGGTTTGCCCCCATGTCCGCCTGACCTCTCTCCTCATCAATATGCGACTTTGGTTTTCAACCCACTGTGCCAGGTAAGACCGACCTTTCAAACACGAATGTCGTGACTGACCTCCTCTAGTTTTGTTGTCGTTCTCGTGGAACGAAAGTATACTGGCTGTGTCGTGTCCGATGCTGCAACAAATGCCTATATATCAAGTATGTGCCCACGAAATCGATATGTTCTGGATTCATTCACGTCCTCCAGTTTCAGGTCATACAGTGGATGCAGTTTTCCAGACTCCTACGACTTCTATGTCCCGTATGTTCTCGTGGGAAAAGGTTAGTACACACTTCACTGTAGGTGATTCACCATCTCTGACGGGGCATCCAAGAGCGTCTGTTTCGTCCCGAGGATATCGAACAGTTCGAAACTCAGCTCCTGCGGTCGATGGAGGATACCGCTGGTGATAACACCTTCCTCAGACAAGCCAAGTTGATGATGGCCGAACGATTTCAGGTACTCGGGCATTTGCGGACCAGAAGTGCTCTACTAAAGTCTACCTTAGCACGTAAGATTGTGTATAGAGTGGCAGGATTCTTACGCGAGTAATCCACAAGAGAAGTATGCTTTTCGGGAGCGCAGAGAATCGTAGGTTTCACGTCACCACTGACCACCGTCGTAACTCTGAACCCCGGTTTTTAGCATTGTTGTCAAGCTGACGGACCTGGGCTGGGGAGAAGAACTCGCGCTTATGGACCCCGTCACAGAGGATGTGTTCTCAAACCTTCATGAAGTCAGGCAACGCCAAAAGCTCAGCTCCAGGAGTAAGCCGTATCTCAATCCCCGACTGACTCGCTGAATAATCCTTGCAGCTTGGAGGATGATTAAAAACGGTTTGGTAAACTTCATGGAAGGCGTCAGGATGAAACGACTCACCAGGCTCTGGCTCGCGGAACTCTCGGATCGGCTTGCCGTCATCGGTGACTTTTATGAACTATATCTCAGCCACTGTCCTATTGAACAGCCTCAACCGAACCTCGCGGATATATGCACCTCTGACTACGTACACCAGATTCTAACACCCCCTGGCAGCCCTACGGATATCTCACGGGCTCTCACTGATCTCCACGGCGAACTTCCAGGAATCACTGAGACTTGGCGTGTGACTGTCTCGCGTCGGCTCCTGCAACTAATGCCTCCTTGCAATGGAATGATATACAACCCCCTGTATCGACTGGAACTGGCGACTGCTTTCTTTACCTGCGCTCTGGGCTGTCCGGAACCTCTCGGCTTCCCTCGTGTTCTCGTCCACAAGTGTACAAACTGTGTAGTTCAGATGCCAACGTTCGATATTGTCAACGCGGACTGGACCCAAGCTCTTAGTGCGACTCTTGGAGAAGAACCTTGGAATCTTCGCGGTGACAGGATCATGTTTAGCCCAAAGGCCTCCCTGGCAGCTCACAAAATTGTCGAGATCGTCGGCCTGGATCCATACTGTACGACTGCGAAGAGAATGGACGAATTGGATGTGTGGTTTGGATGCCCGTTCTGTTCTACGGATGAACTGAAGTGCCTCATGTCTTGGAATGCTGCTGTCAGTCTCCATTTCTGTCTGTGTAACAGGTTCTGGATCGCCTTTGAACTCTGGGATCCTATTCTGTGCATTATCCAGGTCTTCCACGCAGTTCACTTTCATCAAGAGAGTATCCCCTATCTGGAATGGCTCGTTTTTCCCGCATGCCCCATCGAAGTTGAAGATGCCAGAAATATGATGTCGATGACAAGGTTTGATTATCGTTGCGCGCTTTGTGGAAAATACCTCTCGATGGAGATGGTTCCAGGTCATATCCAGGAGAAGTGAGTAGTTTCCGATCTGTGTCTGTGTCTCTTGACGTCGTGAACGTGTTGCCTCTCGCAGACATAAAGCCTTCAGCCTAGAGAATGTCTACGATTTTTGTTACAGACAGTTGGACACTCCGCCCCCAAACCCGATTATGATCAGGACGGAAGTGTTGCAGTTTTCCGTGAACGCCGGTGTGAGTGGTGTTTGGTCCTAGGGGTAATTTTTCGCATTTCATGTACAAAGTTGTTGTGCTCTTGTTTTCCCTCCCCGCTTTCGCATACGTTTTCCGAGTTTTCTTCGCATCACATTCCTTCTCGCATTTTCGAACTCTCCACGGATCCTTTCGCATCACCATGAAGTGGCCATAGATAACTCAATGCATCAGATAGACATAGAGACGATCGAACGTCGTCACATTATTGAACCCGTGCTATGTGTTTTCTGCAGGTCGGGTGGCATCTTTTCTCACCAAGTCCCCGACGAAAGGACCCCTCCCCTCGGCCCTCGCATCCATCTCTTTCCACATCCCACAATCCTTGCCCTCATTTTCAACTTTCTTCCCCGCCTGGCAAGCCCACCAGTATCGATCAAGTCGACCGTCTTTGCCCCGATTCCCCCGCATATCCGGCCGGAGGATCGTGGCTTCCCCGCATTTGCAACGTGGAATTGTTGACGGTCGATAGTCGGGTCGAAAGAAACGGAACGTGATGTTGATTCTGCAAGTGCTAGATTTTAGCTGGGAGTCTGGATCGTCATCGAGGAGAGATGTAGAAGTAGAAGCGATGGACGGGGAACTTGAGGCTGAAGGACGGTAGCGAAAAGTGTCGATGACGGTTTGTGGGATTATCGCGTGTTTGAACATTTCTTGCGTTGGTGGGTGCATTATGAGGAGCTACGAGAAACCGACCGTTAGATGTTTGAAGCGGCTTGATTGAGGACCAACGTACGGAATTGTGGGGGAGTAGGATGTTAAATGAACGCGGTTTGCGTGATGCTTCCTCTGATTTTGGGATAACCTCGCGTAGTCTGAAGATCCGTGACACTCCTAGGCTCAGGCTTGCGATGGTCGGGTAAGGTCCAAGATACGTCCTAGGTTTCTCGGACTTGATCAATCCAAATTCGCCAGCGATTCACGGCTGGCACCTACAGCCCGTCAGAGTGAAACCCCACATTCTCTTTTGCGCCTTCATAACAGTTCGAAGCCGCGACGTTGGCGATCCATCTCCTGTTCCCTCCCCACTCTAGGTCAAATTGCTTGCGTTTGCGCATTTCGACGTTAACCACATCTTCGAGCAGTCTGCACGCTTCTTCCATAAGCTCCGGGAAGGGATTTGGATCGATATCTCCAAATTGCGTCCTGCGCATACCGTTAACTGAGGTTCAAGTTGTGCCAAAAAGCGGGCAGGACATACCAGTAGTGTGCGGCCTCTTTCCACTCCAGATCGCTTATATCGTCCTTCCGACCGCATCCAGCGACGGTGCTCATGTTGCGAACGTAGAATGCGTTTTTGTGTGGACTCTCGACGGCTCTTTCAAATAACCAGAATCGGCTCCTATCCCACCCCTCCGCCTCGTTGAGCATGGTCTCAAATAGCCTGGTGGCAAGGTTTGGAGGTAGGACCTGAGGGTGTAGGGTGCACGCAGTGTGTTTGGCGATCATCTCGGGGTTTCCAAGTGTCAAGGGAGGTAGCTGCACCGGAACCTCCGGAGTAGCAGATGCAGAGGGTGGTTTGAGTCTAGCCAGCGCATTTCCCGTATAATTTGGGTTTCCAGACCCTTTGACTTTCAGTGAGGTGCTGGAAGGAGACGGATGTCCATGATGTTCGTCAACGGGGACACTCACGGAACGCGCTCGGGTGCTCTTGTCTCCAGAGTTTACGCGTTTCGAAGGTGGTTTTGAGGTAGAAGGGTGTTTTTGGAGCCAGCCATCCAATCCAACGTGTCTCTTGCGTTTACTATGGGTTGATGAGCTGCTAGGGCCAGCTACGGACGAGGAGGATGATTGAGAAGTGAGCTTGGCTGCTGCTTCATCGGCGTTTCCTTCGCACTCCAAGAGAGCTTCGAGCAGAGACTCTTGGTCAAGGTTTTGATGAGATTCGGGCAGTAAGCTTGAAAGCATAACAAGCAAAGTTTCAGTGTCGTTCTCCATTATCGAGTTGGACATTGAGGATGAAATAACGGATGCAATAGTCGGTGTGTCGGAAGCAGGAGTCCGACGAAGAGGCACCGCGAAACGATCTCATCATCCAACCTCCAACTTCAAAGGATGGAGAAACTCTCTCTTCCGGTTCAGGAGGAGCAACCTTCGCAGCGGTCGCCGTCTTCGTTCGTGAACACCCATCTGTCGTTGACAAAAGTGGTGCGTTGTCACGGTCCTCGCCAGTCCGTCCGAAGGGGTTGACCGTGTTCTCTCTCTGTCCAGGCCGTGTTCCTCTTAGCTGCCTCCCTACTCGGATTCAGCAGACTGAGACCGACAGTACTCTCAGCTTTTTCTTCTACTCCAACCTTTGCGGAGATATCGGGCTACTGTTCTCACGTCCCTCCCATTCCTGCAGAGGAATTCTTGGAACGGCAACAACGGCTGGTTGATACCCTCATATCCCTGAACGCTTCAGCCTATATCACCGAGCAGGGGCCGTCAGCTCACTATTATGCCAACTTTTCGTCTTGGAAGTTATCCGAACGACCCCTCCTTCTAATCATTTCGCCTGATTCTTCCTTACGGCCCAACGTAACGATCCTTACACCCTCTTTCGAAGAGTCTCGGGCGAAGTTGATGACCATACCATCCCGGAAACCCGTTTCGTATGCTACATGGAGGGAGGAGGTAAGCCCTTACGAGGTGGCTATAAATGCGATATCTCCTTTGGCTGCGGAGGGACCGGTATTTGTAGACGGAGAGATGAGAGTTTTTGTTCTGGATGGATTGTCCAAAGCTGCTCCCGCGGTCCCGGTGCTGCCTGCATCGATTGAGATCCAACGATTACGACAGCGCAAGTCCGTTCGGGAACTCGAAATCATGAGGTGCGCGAACGAGGTAGGTTACAGTTGCGGCCTCCGCGATCAACCGGGGGATCTCACTTCGTGACGGAAAGGCGACCCTCTTGGCTGTCCGAGCCGTCCAAGAAAAGATGTATATTGGTATCACTCAATCCAAGACAAGCCTTCTCTTTGAACGAGCTCTCACAACCGCCGGCCTATCAAGCGGTGATGGCCTCGTCCTTTTCGGAGGTTGGTTCCTAAAGCATGAAAATTTGACCCCGCACCAACACACTCACTATAGCCGTCGCGGCCCGACCGCATGGGGGAGGTGGAGATGCTGTACTTGGGGTTAGTGACCTGGTCCTGGTCGACGGAGGTGGTACGTTACACAACTACTGGAGTGACCTGACGAGGGTGCGTAGTTCTTCCACCCATCGCTATACACCGTGATACACTTCTCACCTGCTCCCCTAGACATTCGCTCTACCTGAGACAATCCTTTCCGATCGACAACTCGAAATTTGGTATGCTGTTCGAGACGCTCAGACCGCCGCCTTGGAAGCTGCCAAGAACGGGACGTTCACGAGGGTCCCCGACCAAGCCGCCCGTGCGGTATTGAAGCCCTACGGCTGGGAAAAGTACTTTACCCATCGACTGGGCCACGGGATTGGGTTGCAGATGCACGAAAGCCCATACCTCAGAGGCGGTAGTGATGATATTATCCTCAACGGGAACACTTTCTCAGACGAACCAGGGGTGTACATTGCCAACGAGGTCGGTGGTTTCCTCAATTATAATAAGGATACTCGAAGTGACTGACACGTCCATGCATGTTAGATCGGTGTACGTTTGGAGGACTCTTTCTATATAGACGAGTCAGGAAATGGGGTCTACTTTACTGAGAAGGTTGGTGGGCAGGCGACAAGTCCTTGGCAACCATAACCTATTACGACACTTGGGTTCACACGCGATGTAATGGGTCACTTTTCCTTGTAGGTTTATAGATACAAAACAGCGGCCAGTGCTCTGAAAGTATAACCCCCCGGGCTTTTCTTCTATCGTTGTGTTGTCGAACAGGACGGAAGAAAAGAGTTCTTTTTGGGCTTGCCGTCGCCACGAGCAGTTGGCACAGGAACAGGCGAGCAGAAAAAAGTAACCGCCGGGTTCGTTAGGGTCGATTGAACCGATTATTTTGTCGAGAAGCTCCCGCGGAAGTTTACCCATCGTTCCCCGACGGTGTCCCTTGGAGGTTTTGTGACCGTGGTAGTGGTCGGGAAACAGCAAGTCTGACTTGGAATTAGCTATGGACTGAAGTACTGATCGTCGATGACCGTCCGTCCGGGTGAGGCTAGAGCTCGAGTACTCTGGAGGTATTACGGACATCACCCCATATATATATTGGCTACGTGTATCGACAGGTCCACTCGTTCCAACCGCTATGATCCTCTACCACAACACCCACTTCACAAAAAAGTGGCCAGATACGCTCGACATCTAACACGTTGGTCATTTCCCCTTTCACAGGGAAAAATTCCAATACTATGGTCAATGGCTTCATCGCGCCGAGTCTGGAAAGCCGTTCCGCGAACGAGTGAAAAGCCTGATCGTTTGTATCCGGGTTTGGTGGAATTCTATCGAAGTTTGGACCGAGAATGAGTTTCTCGAAATGCTTGGAGGAAATTGTTTGCAAGAAGCCATTGAATTCGGGAAAGGTGACCATCTCCGGACGTACTCTGAGGACGCGGAGGTTGCTGCACGGAGATAGGTCAAGTTGTGACACTATCCTGGCGACTGACCGAATGATGTTAGCGATGGACAATTCAGATTGACTAGTTGGGTTACCTTTCGTCCCCAGAATTATCGGGGTGATCGATATTGTGGTGAGGGTTTCGGAACACCTTCTCACTATAAGGTTGAGGGTATCAACCGACGCATCGTCAAGTATCCGCACTTCAAACGATTGAAAGCGAGGGTTGAGACCGGCAATGCAACGAAAGAATTTCTCCGTGTCGTGACGATAGGGAGCGATACGGCCGGTGAAATTGAATGAGTGCGGGTGGTTCGGACTGGGGCTTCCTCCTTCCAGCATGGTAACAACGGATACGTTTATTTGTCGAAGATTGGGAAAGAGGGAAACGAGGAAACACCACTTTTCGGAGTCGGTCGTGAGGTGACTGATTTCGAGAGATCGCAACGAACGGCTCAGATGGCTGAAGGTACGTTCGATCGCAGTGGTATCGAACCGGTGTAGGGAGAGGACCGAGACATATAAAGCTTTGATGTTGGAAAATGATGCAAAGCGACCAGGGAAGGAGTTTTCGAGGAAGGGATCCGACTCATTCCTTGATTCCGGAACAGCCCAGTGAAGGCGACGAACGTAGGAGGGAACTTCGCTCTCCGAAAGTACGTTATGGCCCCATCTCTCCAGTTGGTCCTTGCTTACGAACTGGACGTAGGAGAAGAGTTCCTTTTGGGCTTGTCTCCGCCACGAGCGGCTGACGCGACAGCAGGCGAGCAGAGTGGAGCGACTGTTGGATCTGGTCCGGTCGATTGAGTTGATAATGTTGTCGATGAGCTCCTGTGGTAGTTTATCCATCGTCCAGCGGTGGTGTCTTCTAGAAATTGGCATTGTGAGGGCAGTTCAGACACAACGGGTTACAGGGTGCGGAGGAAAGGAGTGGACCGCGGTGTTATCGTGTTTAGCGCACGTACTCAAATCAACCACTGGTTCCTCCAAAGTCCCTCAAACCAACAACGCGATCAGATGTCAAGGGACTGCAGTTGGCCAGTCTAGCTTGGTTCCATCATAGAGGAGAATAATATCCCGGAGGAGTATGGATCCTGGATCATGGGGATGGGCAGCCTCACTAAAAAAAGTGTCCGTGTTTACAGTTGTTTGTCCCCACCCAAAATCGAGGCTCGCGCGGCCACGACAGTATTTAATTCATAGGATATCCAGGTCATTACCATATGCATTCAAATCAGTCGGGATGGATAACGCTACTGTGATGGAACCCACAACGGAAAACTTGGAATGTGCACTTCCACGGTTAAGCTATAACGTACAAACAATGTACCAAAGTGCCTGGGGTAGATTAGAGATCGTGTAGAGT
>Ga0307515_10006309_pt1 | contig 23757 bp, 31 predicted proteins | sample 17_EM_MG_FD_194513 | JGI IMG/M metagenome (GOLD analysis project Ga0307515, IMG submission 194513) | Populus trichocarpa ectomycorrhiza microbial communities from riparian zone in the Pacific Northwest, United States - 17_EM | ecosystem: Host-associated > Plants > Roots > Unclassified | place... | reverse complement strand
CCGCCAACTATAAAGTATTGTAAGAGATCGGATGCTATGACAAAGGTCCGTATCGCCCATAACACTAGACACTGGTATCTCATGCCGTTACAGTTATATCTCGAAGATAATGTTTATAGGAAAGACGATCCCCAAGCCCACGCCGTCGTTCTGGTCCGTCCGCCCAGCTTCTTCAGCTTCAACGTCTTCTGAGGCAGGAGACATCCTATCGAAACTACAGAGGTGTTGGTATGAGGGAAACGACAGCATACCGATATCGGATGACCCGCTCATGCGGAACCTCAAACCCGGCGAGGTCGGCGTCGCCTATCACCCCATGGGCAGACGTGAAATCTGTTCTGAAGACGACTTTGAACTACTTGATCGTACTTTCAGACCTGGTTCGGTCTGTAAACACTTCCAAGAAGACTCGATGTCCGGGATCGTGTTGAACACCGACGTTAACGTCCGCGTGCAGCATGCGATCACCTATGAACTTCTCGACCGGTGGGTCCCTTTGGACGAGACGAACCCCGGTCACGAGTTAGAAATTGGAGATCATATCATCTATAACGACTGGGTTGGCCAGGTCCGTCTTTTCCCTTCCCCCCGCTACCATGTTTTCCAACCGCCACATTGTTCAATTCGCGGCAGATAATCGAGGTAGATCCCTTCAAGTCCCAATGTCACGACAGCTTGATGTTTACTAGTGAACTGGGAAGCTTTTCGACGAGGCCATCGTGCAAACAAGCAATGGCGACATTCGAAGGCTTCCCGACCTCAGCGCACGCCTATCGATCGGATACAAGGGCGAGGTTCGCACCAACAGTGACCCTGACCCATCGCCGGGATTCACCCATTTGTATCCCTCTAGGACGTACTCGTACAAGCAGCCGGTGGCAACGCAGACATCTTGAAGCAGATTTCCGAGCTCGTCCCACCAAGCCCCGACGACGTTTGTCTCGGTTTACGGCATAGGTTGGCCGCGATATCGTGGCTCGCGATCAACCAGACAGTAAGCAGCTAATCTCCTCGTTCATCCCGTCTAACCCTATCTGTATCGATCCAGCTGCCACCGGAAGAGTCCGCTGTCCGACAACGGCCCAAACGGTTATGGCGGGCAGAAGAATTTGATACCCTTACGCTGGTCCGACGCCGTACGACTGTCAGGATCGGTGAAATGGTCACCCTCAGGAATCACGGCGATGCTCCTGTTTCACGCCACTTAAACCAAATCACCGAGGGGGACGTGATCGAAGTGCGGCATTTTATCGTACGAGATAGGCAGACTCAGGTGACGGTATTATGGCAAGATGGAACGAAGGAGACTAAGCCAGCTACGGAACTCGTACCCCATTTACACCCAGACGAGTATGAGTGCTGGTGGGTTATCCATCTTGATAATCGGTCGCCCGACTAAAGACCCCAATTCAAGGCCAGGTGACCACGTCCTTTGGAAGACGGACGGAAAGAACCGTACTGCAGTTGTACAAGTCGTCCATCCATCTCAACGAGTGGCCATCCTCAAGCTCACCGATGTCCCGGAATCGGCTTCGGAAAGCGAGATGGCCCCCCTGCTCGAACTCGATCCTCACGGAACCCATGATATCACGACGGACGATCCCTCGCCCTCGCCGGATGAACTCGGTGTCCATCGTGGCGAGTTCGTTTTCATCCACGGGGAAGGTACGACGAATGGGAGTGTCATGCCGAGGGTACCCAAGATCGGCGAGTTGGAAAGCTGGATACAGGAAGTACCATCCTTGCACACTATGCAGCCCGGGGGATTCACGGACGTTATCTACGCTGAAGGATTGAAAATAATCATGACTGAGGAAAACTGGAGGGACGGTAGGTCGACCTTCATTCCCACCAGTGTCCCTGTGAAACCCGTGCACTGGTTTGGATACGTTTCCGATGTGAGTCCGCTCTGGTTCCGAACCCCCTTTTTCGGAAGCCCGGAAGCCGGCACTTACCACTTCTCCTTAGCTTTCTATCGATGGCCAGATCGAGGTTAGTTTCACGCACGGAGAGAAAGTTCTGGTGCCTCTACAACGCTTGACGAGGCTTTACGACGGGCTCGACCAATTGGAAGATATGCTAGACGAAGGGTTCCCGGAAGAGGGGAGCTCGATGGAAGACATTTCGCTCGAGGGCGAAGGGTGGTTGAATAGTACTGGCGGTATTCCTCTACTATCTCCGCATCTGATGTCTTCTCATTTCGGAGGAGTGGACACAGGACAGGTGGGCGGGGATCCGGACGATGAAGGGGAGATCTTGGATGCCATGGTTTCGGATGCTATGGACGTGACCGAGTCAGATACCCCCCAAATCCACGGAGGACTTCCCGTGGAAGATGTGTCGATGACCCCACAGGTATCCACCACACCTGTTTCACACGGCGCATCGACCCCACAACCGTTATCTCAACCCCACGAACCGCTCCGAGATTTGGAGAATGATGATCTCTATTGGAAACGATTTGACATTCTCCCATGCGCGCCAGCCGACCATGCGTTCCACGACAAGCCGGTTCCTCAACCTTCGAGGACATTTATGGCAAGACTACATAAGGAGTATCGCGCTTTGTCTACTGGTCTTCCAGGTACGCTCACCTCGGTTTCCGTGACCGATCCAACGCTGATTCCCCATCAGCCTCGATCATCGTACGAGCATATGAGGACCGAGGAGACCTTCTCCGTTCTCTCATCATCGGTCCAGAGAACACACCTTACGAAGATGCGCCTTTTGTTATCGACTGGATGCTAGATCAGGATTTCCCACAGACGCCACCGATCGCGTTCTTCATCAGCTGGACGAATGGGAACGGAAGGGTAAATCCGTGAGTCATCGCTTTTCATCATCCGGTGTGATAGTCGATAGTCGACGAACCCCCCCCTTTTGTTTTTTTTTGCGATGTTTTCGGTCGTTGTTGGGCGTTGATTTCATTCTCACCGCGCTCGTGGTTTTAGGAATTTGTACGAGGATGGGAAAGTTTGTTTGTCCATCCTAGGTACTTGGTCTGGAGAGAAGAGTGAAACATGGCAACCCTCAAGATCGTCCCTCCTCCAAGCCCTTGTTTCCATACAAGGTTTGGTCCTGGTGAAAGAGCCGTAAGCGACACTCGCGACGCATCAGCCGCTTGTTCTAACAGATTGGACCTCTCATCCCCCTCTCTTTCCCTGAACAGATACTTCTGCGAGCCAGCGTATGAGAAGTTTCGGGGGACGAACGAAGGAGCCCTGAACAGCCGACTGTACAACGAGAAAGCTTATGTGCTTTCCAGGGGGTTCATCCTTCGAGCGTTGGATAAACCGCCTAACTCGCTCGAAGACGAGATTCGGGGGTTCTACATTTCGTCTCCGGCGTTTCCTGAGGGTGGAGACACCGAAGATGCCATGGACCAAGACCAGGAGCGTGGAGAGGGCTCGAGTCAGGGTCGGGCAGCGGGGGGGCAGAGGAGGCTCGAGAAGGTGTTGAAGAATAGCAAGGATCTCGTTTCGCTCAGCCAAGCTCTTCAACAACCGTTGGGCCAGAGCCAACCGCCTGCAGATTTGGCGGGACCTCCACCGGTCGTAGACGAAGACGCGGCGGTCCCATCACTAACGGCCGGGGGTATTCTCACCCTCCAACGAATCCTCACCAAACTCTCGAACATCCAACGGAACCATTCCCAACGATCCTCGGAAGCCGTGTCCGTGTCAAATTAGGCCTCGCTGGGGTGGGAATCCGCTCAACCCTTGACAATTTATTGTCTGCTGGTAGGCTGGGAAGGGGCACGAGTTGGTTGTGTTGTGATGTGTGGGTTTCGTTTGAATGTTGTTGCTGTCCGAGAACACCGGGGAGGGTAATGTACGCGGTGCGAAGGAAGAGTTGTGTATGTGGCGCTTGCATCAGAGAAGGTGTATCGATACCATGCCAAATCACTATCACGGTTCTATACCATCTTTAAGGCCACCGGCGAGCTGAATTCTGACCGGAAACACGCACGTGTGTATTTATGCTACATGACGAGAGTGCAAAAAAGACGGGGTCGTTCGCGAAGTGATTGAATGAATCAGCAGAAATTTCGAAGAACCGACCGCCACTGGGAGAAAGATGCGAAGAGAAGGGTTGAGACACAATTTACGAGGGAGAGCGTTGGTTAATTTAGTCTAACGTAGTGGTAGTAGTGTAGTGCGGGGGTATATATAGCGGTGTGATGTCCGTTCGGGCACGATGTGCGTGTGATGGGGAGATGATGCGTTTGCGTAGGTCTTTAGGAAGGCGCAAGGCAGTGGGTAGGTAGTGGGGTAAAGAGAGGGCGAAGGACGACAAGAACCAGTGAGGTAATGAACAAAGGACAAATTTACCCAACCCGCGGCTGTTACACCCAGACAAACCCTTTTCGCAGCCGAGGAAATGACAGAAAAATCGAAAGCTACAACGAGAACAAACAGGATGAAGGGACGGAGATATGCATTGGGCCAGCAGGGACTGAACGGTTCAACCTAGAGATCGAATGCAAAGTGAGGGTCATTTAACACTCTCCCAAGAACCTGTTCTTCGGATTCGGTTGTTTGAAGTCGTCTACCCATGTTGTTAAGTTGGGGTCTGAGGGGTAGATCAGTCTATCGCCCGAGCAGGAGGGTGACCGAAACACTGACTATGATAGGCTTCGTTGTATGTGTTGATGTACGCCTGGGTGGGGAACTCGGGTGGGTCACATGTGTAGTTTATCGAGTCCGTCTGCTGATACACTCGAATCCAGTCGACGGACATAGTTACCGGGAAAGGTAAATGTTCGAGATCGACGAAACCGAAGTTACTTGACATTCCCAAGTTGATAATGAGGTACTGCGAGACAAGGTCAGCATCCACTGGAGAGGGAGAAAGTCGGTTGGAGTACCATCGGTTCTTGTGGAATAGGTCTGGGACCGATTTCAACCTTTTCATCGGCAGCGAACCCTCCAGCACGGGCGGTCCACGCGTGCTTATTGTCGTTGATCCATAGGATGTACTGACTCAAAAATCAACCTCTGATCTGTCTCAAGGCGAGGCGAGGAGACACATACTGCATCATCGAAACCAGGCTTGTACTCGACACCATACACCGCAAAGCAGCCGGAGCCGGTCTTCTCGTAGCAGTCAGGATCTGAGTAATGAGGCGGCTTAGGTTTACAATACGTGGAGAGAACAGGATGGTAAAGGACTCACTGGTAAAAGAAACGACGGACGAAGCCTAGGGGTCAAACAGCTCAGCATCGGTCGAAGGAATATATTTTGTTCGGGCTGTTACCTGCTGATACACTCCTCCCTTATAGGTGTTGAAGAAACTGACGTCCGGGTTGGCGATTTCCAGGTTGTCCGTGGTGTTGAACCATTCGTATCGGGCATTGAATGGCTGAGGTCGAAGCACCATGAGAGATTGAAGGAGGGCAGGTTATCACCTGCCTTTGACTTACCGCCCATTGAGAAGATTGTGAAACTTCTCCCTTCAAGTTTCCCGTAACCTGAACGAGGGGGGAGTGTCGATAAAAGTGCGTCAGAAAACCAAGCTTGAACATACCTGGGCCTCAAAAATATCAATTTCGGGCGCAGCCCTTCCCACATAAGTGCCATCAGAGTGAACGGGACCGGGATGCGATTCGCCCTCACAGGTGCACCTGCTCAACCTTTGGCCTGGCAAGTAGGACAGGACGTCGTTGTAACTAGGATCACCACCCTCGAGCGCAGTTAGGGGGGCACCATTGAACGTTTGATTCTGGAAGAATCAATGTTTAGCCAGTGGTAGGGAGCCAAGGGCGAACAACTTACCGGGGCTGTACCAACGTCACACGAATCGTACGTGTACGGCCACTAAGGAGAGAAGAGAAAAGGGGGTTTGCGCGGTTGAAAGATGGAAAGAGGGCGAGAACTGACCATGCCATCCAAAGTCGCACCATATCCAGCCCGGCCCAAATTACCCATGGTCCATATGGCAGGCCACAGGCCCTGGATATCGTCCACACCCGGGAGGCGGACAGAAGCCTCTATCAATCCACCCGTGAAGCAGAAGTTGTTCCAGGTGCTCATCATTCCACCCTGGTAGTTTAGACCATGGGTGCGTTTCCTCGATAGGGTGATCTGCAATGCGCCGTCTTTTGTGGTGAGAGCAGCGGGGTCGTACCACTCCATGTTATTCGTAGCCCAATAGTGCAAGTCGACAGCTTCCCAGTATGGGTCGTCGCCGGGGTAGAATGTGCGACCTTCGGTGTTGAACTCGTCCGAAAAGATGAGCTGCATGTCACTGCCGTCAAGCCAGGATTTTTTCTTGCGGACATCCATGGGGGTATCCTTGTCTATCAACCCGTGGTTTCCAGGGATCTCTGGGACCTGCAATGGGATTAAGGGCGGAGAAAAGTAGGAGTATGGGGGCGTATACCTGACCACTGGCATTCGTGCCGCCAATATTGAAGCCTGACATGTTCGACATGGGCCTCATGGAAAAATGAGAGATAATGGGATAGCCGGCACTGGAAAATGATCAGTTTTGGTGTCTCGGGGGACAGGGAACCAAAGGGCATACAAGAGAGTGATCACTGCCATGGCGAGGGTTGCGAGACATCCGAGATTGGCAAGACCTCGGGCAGTGAAGATGTGACCTCCGCCGTCGCTCGCTCTATCGCGCTTTGGATCGGGATTGTGCAGGTAGTCATCAGCTTCTGCATGATTCAATGATAGATCACCACCCCAAGCAGATGGGTCGGGTGAGAGTGAGAACTGAGGGAGGACAAGATCAGAAAGCCGAGGAAAACAAATGGGATCAAGAGAACGGCACCTTGTCGGAGATTGATGGACCGTTTGTACTGGTCGAGGAGTATGGAGACGAATTCTAGCAAAGGCGAGGCCAGTTAGCAATCTTATGGCGCCCCGTTGCGATGGACAAGAGAATGAAATATGCGGTGTGGGAATGATCGCGACAACAAGCGCCAGGTAAAGACCGGGTACTACGAGAGGCCGAGAAACGGGGGGTGGGAAAGACACGTACGATGGAGCTCGAGCTGGACATATGTTTGATGCCATGGGGGCCTTGAACGAGGGCGGCCTGCACCCCTGGCCTGTTCACAGATGGCGAGAGAAGGTTTGTGGAGGAAGAGGCTGGACCAGGTCTCATTTGACTTGAAAGGTTGATGGCCGGCTGGTGGGACGGATTTGAGAAGAGACTTGAGAGGAAACGATCCTCTGCGCAGCGGTCGTGATGGAGAATAGAGAAGGAGAGAGAGGGGGAGAGAGGGAAAGACAGAGGGGAGGGAAAGAACGACTGGAGGCGGTTGTTTGGGACAGAAGAAAAGAGTGGAGAAGATCCAAGCCAATCCCAAGAACAAGAATCAGTGTTCGGTTGTCTCCTCCCACGTGGCTACAGTTACTCCACGACCTCACCCCGGCTCAAAAAATGTCTAATATTCCACCGCTGCCCTCTTCCATCTGGCCCACAACGTTCTCAATCCTCGCCAGCCCTGTCTTCTCGCCCCCTTCCCCACCAACCTCAAGGCCTTGACTGGCCGCCATCTCGTCGATTTCCCGCAGTCTTCGCAGCACCGCTTCGTTGGCTGTCCTCAACACCTCTCTCCCCGATCCATCTCGTGTCAGTACGTCCAGCATCACCCTTTTTTGGACCAGGTAGACGTCGCGGGAGGACGAGACCGAGGCGAGCACCCGATCGTGATCATCACTGTGAGGTCCGGGAGTATCAGAACCGGGGCAGGCCTGTTCTTGCCGCAACCAGGTCTCCAGGGCCGTCGCCGCCTGGTTTGCCCGCTTCTGCTTATCTCTCCTTGATGGGCGGCCCCGCTTCCGACCAGTGGCAGAAGCATCTCCCACCACCTCTTCATCATCTTCTCTCTCGGGCACGAAGATTTCCCGAGGTAATTTACATAGCCCGAGGTTTGAACTAGGTAGAATGTAAAAGGCCTCCGAGCTGACCAGCCGCGAGAGCACATGCGTCACTTGTCCCTTCAGTGGACACAAGTGTTTGGTATCCAGGAGCAACGGCAGGGTCAACAAAGATTGGAGCATCTCTGCGCACCCGAATCAGTGGAAATCAAATTACGCAAGGTGAAAGGGGCTCCACCAAACGACATCTCGACGCCGGGAACCGCGTGGAGCCGTGGTGCAGAGGTGAACGGCTGCGTGCTGTAGAACACGTAAAGGCTGTACAAAGCGCCGACGCGATTGAGAGCGTTCTCAGAAGGCCCCAGTCGCTCTGCGATGAATCCATCAGAAGACGGCTGATTATACCATCATCACGGCAACCGGAGAGAACGCACCCATAAATAATCTGACGGTTACCTTGAGGAATGCATCTCTCGCATAAGCATCGAACACCTTGAAGTGCATCCACTGCCAGCCAGAAGAGATCCAGATGGATTTGAACAAGCTGAACGAGTCAACCGGGTTTTCTTCGTATTTTTGTGAGAATTCTTGAAGGAGGGCCTCGATGTCCTCTCTGCACGAGTCGACGTAGAGCGACGAGGTGAAGTAGGTGGGCTGCACGATTATCCCGCCCCTGCTCGCCGACGGTCCCGGCACGAAGGACATGGTACTGTAGAACGCGATCGACCACGAGGATTTCAGTCGCGTCACCTGCCTGCATCTTCGTTCTCGGATGCTGCGCCAACTCTCTATCCCTCTCATCCAACCAACCTGTTTTTTCTGCCAATCTCACATCAATCCTCCCCCAAGAGACCCACGCAACTTCAAATGTCCTCACTGCCAATGCTGGAACCGTTATGACACACGTGGGGAGATCATCTCCGACGAACCTGCGATGCATGAGCCAGGCATGAACACCAAGTCGTTTGCGAAGAGAGGTAAGCTGTGGCCGTGCCCAACCGTGGAGTACAATTGAACTCTGCCTGCACAGCGTTACCCAGGAAAGACAGATTTCTACCAAGCTACGGCAAGACTGTATTCTGCAACACTTGCCAAACGAATCAAGTATGTGCCCTCCAGCTCAAAGCTGGTCGAAGATTTTGCCCTGACAAGACCGCCACCAGATGTTGATAACGAACCTTCTTGCCAATTACCTCCCATCCCCAGAGGTTCGTTCTCGCTCGGTTGCGTCCACTTCATCATTAACACCCATCTATAACCTGTGCAGGATCCGGAATACCCCGCCAGACAAGCATCTCTCCCCTCATACAAAGCTTCCGTCGAACTCCGCTACCCACCTGTATGTCCAAACTGTCTCCCCGCAGTCGAAGAGGAAATACGATCACGAGACCACATGGCCCGCACCAGCGCTCTCGGACACTGGTTGAAATCCAGCAGGGGGAAGGGCAAACAACGTGCAGCCAGCGGGGGCACCCATGCGGCAGGGAAGGAAGGTAGTCAGGAGACTGGTGTGATGGGCGTGAAGAAAGTGAAGAGGGATGGTCAGATCTGGATAGCGAGAGGAGGCCTATGGATCGGTGCGCTCGGGCTGAGTGTGGGTGTGGATTTGGCGGGTGAGCCTTCCGTGGCGGAAATTATTGATCTCGAAACTCATATTCTTCTAGGTTCGATTCTTGATTGGCGAATACCCGTCGACAGCATTTGGGCTTGCAAGGTCATCCCAAGCTTAATGGTTGCGTCGTGTTTTGTGGTCCTTACCTGGAACCCATGGGAGAACTATGTGAATAAGGCGAACATCCAGGGGAGGGGCATTAGGATCAAGGGCGATACCGCGTACACCGTAAGCCCAGTGTCACAGCGTAGATGCTGTTTTTGACCGTCTGACTGGCAGATTTGGCAAATAACTGCATGGTGTTCACGGATACTGACTTGCTCTGCGGTTTATCTGGCTGGCACAGACCCCCCGAGGGACTACCTTGGCCTTCGTCGCGCAGAACCCAGCTCCGAACCTATCCCTGGGTGGTCAACTTCACGACTCTATTTTTCTGCTTCTGTAATATTTGAACTATTCGTGAGTAGCGTCTTTACCCCGCCGGGACCTCCATTGACGCGGACCTTGCTCAAAACAAAGGTCCTAATAATTTCTTTCGTGACGCTCAAAGTGGTCCGGCCGCCCTCGATCCGTCTTATCGAATCCACAATAATACCACCAACGACCCGCTCGTCTTCTCTTCCTCCCGCCTCCGCAGGTCGTTCCTCGACGCCACAGCAACCACAGGTGCAAGAATCCGATCTATTCAGCTCCTTGACGCTTTCGAATAACCCCCTGGCGACGATACGTACGAATCCGATCTTCGGTTCTCCCTCGCTTCATAATCCCCCTCCGCCAGCTAAGGATGAGAAAGAGGCGGGAGATCCGGACGCTATGGATTGGACTCCGACAAACCCTTCTCCAAAGAAGGAAAGGGTGAATCCGTTCCTTCGTGCGGGGTCTGCCCCTGTCCGTTCTCAACACGGAGAAGGGGAGGACGAACTCGTGCTGAGGAGGCAGAAGTTCTTCCCGCCTGAAGAACCTACGGGACTTGAGGGGTTACTGAGTAAGACGGTGTTGACAGAACCTCAGAGTTCTGGTCCAGGTGCGGAGGGTGCAGGTGGATGGTGGAGGAAGCGATTTTGGTCGACCAACCCTTTGTAGGTGGTGCTGTGCGATTACGGTTGCATATGCTCTTTCTTTTCCTGTCCTTACTGTGGAATATCCCTGCTCTTGTCCTCGACACTACTCATCAATCCTACGGACGGAACTCTCAGTGGAAACTACCCGTCGTCTAACACTGACTACAAGCTCTGTGCATGCCATAGCTTGCCGACGCGTGTATGGGTTTCAGAACAGGGATTTCTCCAAGTCGTTGAGGGGCGGAAAATAGCATCATGGTTGGGCGAGAACGCAAATGACATTTCCCCGCTCCCCGTTACTGGCGCACTGACCTACATACTGGATTGTGCCGCTAGATCTACGAGGGGAGTGTAAGTGCAGACCGAACGACTGGATATAGCCCGAAAATCACGGTACGGGCTATGGAGACGCAATCATGGGAGTGAATTCAGAAACATTGCGTATTTTTGGCACAAGTACTACCTGCGGAAAGGATGGATTAAAAAAAAAACAAACCAAAGCACGGGTCGCCACAGAAAACTTGTGAGATATGTGTATGCAGGACAGACATAACATGGCGTGCAGATTAGCGGAACGAAAAATCTGGGACAATGTGTCATTGGAAGGGGTGGATAAAGGAGATAGGTCCATGGAGTGGCGAGAAGGAGAGGTACGTGGATAGTGATGGCGACTCGGGAGGAGACAGGGCGAGGGGACGAGGTGTCGGTGACTCGCGGAAGGATGCATCGGGGCAAACGTCGTTGCCGTCATTCGAGTTTGGTGATGCTCTCTGAACACGATGAGTTAATAACGAGCACGACAAGCTGCGCTGTTTCAGGGAGCTTACCTTCGTCATCCAATCCATCAAGTGCGAACAGATCCGATTAGATTCCTTGAGCGTTATGGTCGATCTGCCCGAGAAGCTCCCGAGTCTCCACCACATCATTCGCAGCCCCAAGCTCCTCAAACACATCAAGAGCGCGCGATGCCTCCGACTTCGCCTCCTCAAACATACACTGCTTATCCCAAAGCCCTGCCTTCAGCCACGACGCACGAGCCAGAAGGTATGGGTCGTTCGCCGCGTGCGACTTGGCGCGTTCAACGTGAGCATGTGCGTCGTTGAACCTGCCTTCGTCGATAAACAGCTGGGCCAGGGCGAAAAGAACCCGGAACAGCTCGTTGTGCCAGTTAAGAGAAGATGCAATTCCGAGGGCAACCTTGAAGTGATGAATTGCCTTCTCTGTTCGTCCCCTGGACCGGTATATAGTGCCAAGAACACGGTGACCTTGGGAGACCCGGAGTTGTTCCCCTTTCTCCGGGAGAAGGAGACGGATTGCGCGGGACGCGGCTTCCTCTGCAGCGTCGAGCTGTTCGTCTGAACACAACAACGAAGCGAGGTCGATCAAGCAATATGCTTGCGTCACCGCATCACCAAGCCGTTCGAAAATCTCGGATGCTTCCCTGGCCTGCTGTATCCCTTCCTTGTGGAGGCCAATTAGCCGATTTGCATCAGATAGGTATCCCAATATTTTGGCAGTCCGATAGTCGTCTCCCCGCTTTCTCCAGAGTTTCAAGGTGTGAGTGAGGAGCCGTTTGTTTTCCGCCCAATTTCCGGCCGATTTGAACAACCATGAGAGGTCCTCCAAGCATTGTGCTTTTAAGGGATGATTATCCGGGAGTGCCTCAATCTTTTGTCCCAGCATGATAAGCCGTGGTTTATGCCAGTAGAGGTGTTTCATGAATTTGGCACAGGCATCCCAGACGCTCGAGTCTCCATCGATTGATGTGAAGACATCGAGCAGGTATTCAACGTTCACATCCTCGGACGTGATCCATTGTGATTCCTCGAAGCTCGGGTCGTCGGGGTAAATGTCGGGTGACAACTTTTTGAAGTAGCACATCTTGATTGTGCGAAGGAGTTGGGATGATGTGGGATCCTTGGGACGGAGATAATCTCGGAGTGGCGCCAACATCGTGACGAATCCGTCACTTCGGTGTGTCAACGAGAGAATACAGAATTTGTCAAACATGTTTGGTGCGCCGGAGATGGCCGGAAACAGCCAGTCGATGTTATTTTCGTTGACACCTTGAGGGAAGAAGGCGATGACTCCGAGAACCTCTCGGGCGTCGGGGCCAAGCTCCCGGAACATTGGGGAGGTGAGGGAAAGTTTGATCGTGGTGGCGAGGCTCCTAGAATGTTGTGCGTGAAGCACCCCCGTTCGCTGTCTCCCCCATTCCACGGTCAGTCGGTTGGTATCCCATTTATTGTATTGAGCAACAGTGGCGAGCAAGGTGATAGAGAGGGGGTGGAAATCAAGTTGTTCCAATATGTTGTTGATCGGATCGGACCGTTCGCCGTGCTTGTAGATGCGATAGAAGGTGTCGTGCGCAGCCTCCATCGACAATGTTGGAATTTCGAGAGTCTCGCAATCAGGGGGGATGGTGGAGATTCGGGAGGTGATGCAAAGGCAGATGTTGCTGAACCGAATCAGTTCATCCAAAACGGTGTAGATCTCCTGCGCGCTCGACCCCTGGGGATCGAGAACGGATTCAGCATTGTCGAGAGCTATGAACATCTCCTTCGAGGATAAGTATCGTCGTAAGGGAGTCAAGTCCTTGGGATTTTCGATGCCTGCACCGATGACTTCGGAGAGCCGGCGGAGGAAATGAGTATCCGAGGCGGGGAACCCATCACAACGGATGAACCGACGGTTTTCGCCAAACCGCTGTTTGATGCGGTCGTCGTGGAGGACGGTTAGGACGGTGGAGGTCTTGCCAATTCCGCCAGCGCCGATTAGAGCGATCGGGGTCAGCCTTTCTGCTAGACCAACGATCCTCTCAATCAATTCGTCGCGCCCGAAGAAAACCCTTGGTGGTGGAGGCGGTAGTTCTCCAGGCGCACTAGATGCAGATATAAGACACTGGTTCTCTCCGTGATTGAGATCACTGACCTGCTTTGGGCCTAGGCGGGGTCAGTATGAATTAGACGGCAAAAAGCACGCTCATCACTTACCACACGATTTTGACTGTCAGTATCCGCACGTATTTTCGACACGTCCTGGCGAATGCCAGCAACGATTATGTGAGTATTCATAGTAAGCTCAGTCTTAAGAAGAAAAAGTCAGCAGTGACCAAGAAGAGACACCGAACGCACGTTGAAGATGGCAAGGATCCTGTTGAGGTCAGACTTCCAGTCGGCAATTGTATCCTTGTCGTTCCTCGCATGAAGAAATCGAGTGAATCTATGCCGCCCGCCCTGCTTGAGGATCTCGTTTTGTATTTCCACGACAGTCCTGCGATCGAAAGCACGGTAGGTGGAAAAACTAGAATGTGTATTGCTTGTTCGACTCACGTCATCAACTGATTTATCGCATCGCACACGGACTCGTTGAGATCGTCCAGCCTTTTTCCATTCATTCCTCGGTCAAGGGCTCTACAGATATCGGCACAGGACAATCCGAGCTCGACGTAATCCTGTTTGTTGACCATCGTGTCCTGACTGATCGTGAATCCGGGACATCTCAACGCAGCAGATGAGGGGGACATACCCGGATCATGGTGAGAAGGATGCTGACAGAGCCGAAGATAGCTGTGGCGGGTGTAATGCTCGAGATCTCCTTCGCAAGATTCAGCCCATCGATGGCCACGTTGAGGGAGGAGAGAATACCGTCACGCCCCTTTGGTCGTTGGAATTTTTCTCTCATAGTCGGAACGCGGGGGAGTTGCGGAGGGGCGGTGCGGCGAGGAGGCTGTAAACGAGAAACCGTACCCTAATAGAGATGAGCGTCCATTTTGCAGTCGCGCGCCTCTTGCAATCAGGTCCATTCTGTGAAGCGAACCTGGTACCTGGTCGCGTTACGCGACCGTAGAGTTTGAAATTTGAAGCTCGAAGCTTGCGGAAGATCCATAGTATGATCGACCGATTACCCAAAATCCCTATTTACTACCCCCGCCTCTCGTCCGAGATGGCCCTAAGAAATTCTTCATCTACCGGTCACTGGCGCGACGGTTTGCTTTTGATCCCGTCTCACTTTCGACCTACCCCCGAGGTGGCACGGGGCGGAATAAACTGGAGAGAAAGGAAACTCGGACGAATCTCCGCCACGGCGCCGGCACCCGTCTAGGGTGTTCCGACTAACGCGATCCATTTGCGGTCGGATGTGCGTCACTTACATGGGTGCTTGTTGCCCTGGGAATTTGACGCAACCTCTAGCGAGATATAGCTACACGGTTTTCGAATAACCTTGTTCCGATGACCGTTTGTCGCCAGCGGTCTCGCGTCACTGTGATGAGCTCAGGGTGGGTACTACATACCTGGTCTGTTTCCTCAAACGGCGCATGTTACGCATCGACTGTCGTTTATTTTGGAACACAAAGGTAATGCAAGATACGTGGCCAATGTTATATAAGAACGCGAGTCATACCAGACCCGCACGCTCCTGGGGGGTTCTGTTCGATGTCACCGCGAGCTCTTGTTGTTCCTTCATGAAGGGAAGAGTGGTACGGACCTGCACCTCGTCTAAGGCTCGTAACTATTCTGTTCTGCGCTGGTGTGCTTTCTCTTCTTCTTGAAGAAGGGGGGCAAGTATCTAACTTGTATTGGGAATTTAGTGACGAAAAGTTTGACCGCGTGCGCCGCCAGGCGGAGCATGTCAGGTCTCATCAATTTCGTACGTGCAATAGGAGGGCTCACAACGAAAGGTGGGCGTACGGATGCACAGAGCCTGTGAACGTTCCAAGTTCAACGTTCAACTTCAAGCTTCGCTTGCTCGAGATTCTCCGAAGACGGAACTGAAAAAGCCGATGTACGCTGTTACTGATGACATGATGAGAAACGCTAAAATAGCTGCCTCTCGAATCTACCCTAGAGTCCGAGATTGTGAAGGAAGCAAATGGTTATACATCAGATGACGACGAGAGTGATACGTGAGTGAAATATGAGCAAAAAAGGGGGGAAATTAACGATACACGAGGAGCACGAATTATAGTGATGCAAGGACGACCAGTGATAGAGATGGGAGAACATAACGGGGAAGGGGGTTCGCGGCTAGAGGTGAACTGGCTGAAGTAGATCCACGCTCCAAGGGGTCCCAGTCCTCAACATCTGCCTGATAGCCTTCCTCTGACCGGCAGCGGCGTACGTCCAGCGCTTCACCTCCGTATCTACCCCTTCCACAATATCGGGCAGGGGAATGAAATCTGGGTCTTGCCGCAGATGCTTAGGATTACAACAATTTCTCCTGTGGTTCAGGAGCAAGTCTTTTCGCCTAAAGGAGCGGCTCTGGTGGCTGCACCCGGGGTTTGGACACTTCCAAACCATTGAGTCCGAAGCGAATGCGGGGTGTTTATTCTTCATATGCCGACGGATTGTTTTGTCTGCCGAGCAGCTCCAACTCACCTTCCCGCATATCCTTCCCCCTTCCGTGTACGGGCAGAAATAAAATTTATTAATTTGTTCCGGGGTAAGGACCGGTGCCTGCGCTGGTGTCGGGAGGGGGTCGGCCGGTGTGTGGACGACTGATTGTTCTAGTGAGGGTGGTTGTGGGGAGGGAAAACCAGACGATGACCGATCTACTGGGGATGCCGCTGGGGGTAGTTCGGAAGGCAGGTTGGGGTAGGATGGTGTCAGCTGTTCTGGGGTGGTGGTAGTGGGGGGTGAGAGGAGTGGGAGATCTATATCGAAAGGGAACCGGGGGGAATGGGGATGCACGAGGGAGAAGATATCCCCAGCGGGGTACCACTGAGGGTCGGGAAAGTAGAGGTCGAAGTTGGCCGTGTTTAGGTCTTGCGTATGAGATTCAAACGCTGCGAACTGTGGAACAAGTGGCCATGATAAGTTTCTATCGATGCCATGGGGTACTGAATCACACCAACCTCATCCTGGCCGAGAGTAATGCCATCGAAGGCCGAGAAGTCGAAAATGTTTGAGTAACCAAAATCCATTTGACCTCGATAAAGATGGCGTTGAGGAGATGAAGGGAAGAAAGTAAGGAGTCGATGGGATAGAGGGAGAAGACGCGAGGTGGTATATACAGAGTGGCACGCGGTGGTGAATGCCAAGAGCAGGGGTAGGCTGGGGAGACAATGTTTGTGACCCCCCGCGTTTATACCAACGCGACAAATGAATCACGTTACTTGTGAGGTTTCTTCGCGGGGTCCTGGATGGGAAACAGGTGGGGAGGGGGCTTACATTAATCTCCAGATTTAGAACGAGAAGGCGACCGGTCCAATCATCCGACGGGCAGGCGTGGGATCCTGGGACGTGTTGGCTGGGTCGCCCTCATGAGCCATGGCACAAGGCTCGGATCGATAATCAATGACCGAGACCCTTGGATATACAGGGCCGTCGGTCGGTTCGGCGAGTGAAATTTGAGGAACGGGTTTGGGGGGTAGGAGGCTCGACCCGCACATAATACTTACCGGGTGTCGAATAGGATGGTCGTTGACCACACTTCCCGCCAGATATAAGCATGCGCCCCTGCGCTCCTGAAGGTATCCAGTATAGTATTTGTACGTTGGACGGTGCGACGCCTCGGGAAATCCGACGACTCGACCTACATTCCGCGCCTAGACAAACGTCATTCACAATTCTGGCACGGGTCAGTGGTTTTCGGGGTCCATCACCACAGGAAATTCGGGAATGTCCCATGGGGTGTGGGTTGGAGTGATCAAAGCGCGTTGGGACCGTGGCGCTCCCACAGCGTCCCCAAGTTGAAAAACTGACAAATCGGTCCTGCCGCTCGTGAGATTCCACGTGTTACATCCAAGGTCGTAGAGGGCCATAGCCGAGCTGCCTCGCTGCCAGGGCACGGGGAATCCAAGCCCAATGAACCCAGATATCGACCCGCCTGTGTGGGACCGCCGGCCTTAGCGGGTTCTATTCGACTTTGGGGGTCAGCGTAGGCCAGTTTTGTCGAAAGAGTATAAAGCTGAGGCCTCCTCTGCTCCTAACCAACCCCGGTCAAGCTCCAGTGATGCCGCCAGATGTATGCAGAAGATTTGCTGACGAAGGGTGATTGTCTAGTAAATCTGTCGAAGTCTCCGTGGTAATCACGCGTTCGACAAAACAAAGTCCAGGAGGAACCAGCTGTGCAGCCCGGTACACAAGCATGTGAGATGAATCTCTTTCGCCCGAACGCCTTTGGAGCGCATGAAAGTATCGCTGGCAGCGTTGGCGAAGCCGGATCGGATCTCTCCTCAATCGCTGGTTCAAATATTCCGCTTCCGGATCCGCGGGCAGCGCGATCGTCCAATTCACTCCATCCCCGCAGCTCAGTGGCTCCATCAAGACAATCACTCGAGTCGATGACTTGAAGACATAAAATCAATGCTTAATCGACGTTGGATACCGACAGACAAGGAGTGCAGGAATGCGCGAGTGAGACATTGGGTACTAGGGGTGAACGCTCGAATAATGATGGTGCATAGCTTAGTGAATGGCCAAGAGGAAACCGCGGATCGAAAGTCGAAGATCTACAGGCCGAAGCTTTTGCGGGTAATGTGTACGGATGAAAAAACGAAACCTAAAGGCAGGCCGAGTAGGGTATACTATAAGAACATTAAATGGAACCAAGACAAGACCGGCAACGCGAGGGACAGGTAATCTAATCAAATATTTTGGTAGACTTTTGTAAAAGAAAAGAGACTCCAAACGAGGGGATACGTGCATAGACAGCAACGACAGGTTGAGGGCGATGAGCGAAGGGCGACGGAGAGACGGGAGCCTGGAATGATACAATAGGAAGAGGAAGAAATAGAGGAAATCCGAAATAGCGATTGCAGATCCCAGGAGATTGTGGTAAAAATAGTGATGAGACCCAACGAGGGGGGGTCGAATGAGGCGGGGTGTGTAGTGTGGGGTGCAGTGAGCAGAAGCGTGTGTCATGCTGGTCATGCAAGCGCAGGTGCGGAATAAAGATAACAAACAACAAGGAAAGGCGGGAGAGGCGAACCAAAAGGAGAGGTCCTGCCCGTTTGGGGTGGTGAGGGAGTTCAAGCCCGAAGATTTAAACGTTGATGAATGAGACAGGTCGTTCCATATCGACCAGTTCGTCACTGGCGGTTGTTGCAGAAACAATCGGTGACCCACCGACAGTCGAGGCGTTGCTGTATGCCCTTGGCCGCACCTTGTCGTTGATCGGTACCGTGAGTCCACCAACTATGGATTCGGTAGTAGTCCCCATGGAGGTTGGCGTCAGGTCATCCCTCTCATCTCCCTGGGCGTTACCCTCCCTATAGCTGTCTCTCGGAGAGATAGAATAAGCACTCTGGAAGTCCGACATGTCCTCATCATCCGTAGAGCCAATGTTACCTTGAGTCAGGGAAGGAGTGATGGGGGTCAACACAGGAGAAGGAGGAGTTGCGCTTAACGAAACGCCAGAGCCGATCCTCCGAAGAGCTTGGGGGGGAGGGTCGCTTCGAGGGGGTCGAGAAGGGTTGAGGGTATCATGGGACTTGGTATCCATTACGAGTGGGATTGAATCGTAATTGTGACGCTGGCGAACGGGTGGAGGGGACTCTTCCGTGTGGGCATGGGATGCAGTGTGCGTGGGAGACGAGTCATCGGACCGGTAAGCCTTAGCTGCCCTACGGCGACGTGGACCGCGGATGCGGGTATAGTCATCGCTCTCACTGGAAGATGTCACCCTTCTGTGTTCGTTGGCAAGGGCAGTTTCAAGCTGAAGATCGAGGTTGTCAGTCCACATCCTAATCAGAGGATCTGGGGGCTCGCCTTGCGCTGGATCTCCATCACCTTCTGAGCGATCTTGTCACTCTTCTCGCTGATACCCATATCCACGGCACCCATAGCGTCCTGGTGGTTTTTGTCGGTGCGGTTCCCCTCGGCGGAGAACCTCTTCTTCGTAATCGTCACGTCCTCATCTGGAATCTCCTGAACCTCATCGACGCTGGGGCGCTTCTTTCGCTCTTCATTCTCAGCATCTTCCTCGGTTTCCTCGATGACCGTAGTCGAGCGATCGGCAACATTGTGGCGAGCATCGTCATCATAGTCAACCAAGGTCGACTCGGTCCCGTAGCTCCACAACCTCTTGTCGGTCACACTCCCTTTCCTACTCCTGGTTGTGGGTGTTCCGGGAGACATAGGTCTCCTAGAGACGGTCGGAATGTCCGACATTCTGGAAGTTGGCCGGGAACCATCCGAATACTCGGAAACGTCAGAAAGGACTTCGACCTGCATTGAAGCCAGGGCTCGCTCGATCTGAGCCTCAACTTCGGCGACCATCTCAAGTCTCTCTTGCTCCATCCTAACCATGGCGTCGCGCATCTTCTCGAGCTCGGCAACCGCGTCACGATGTGCCATCTCCGCTTCCTTGAGTTCTATGGAACAAAAAAGGAAACGAGCACTCTCGTCAGTATGACGCTTTTCGAGACAAGAACGCCGCGCGAAGACAGGAAAAGGACATACGGGTCTGTAACTTGACCTTCTCTCCGTTCGCCGTATTGACGATCCCGCTCAGTCGCTTGGCTTCTCTCTGCTCCTTGTTGACCTTGGCCCTCAAATCTTGGGCCTCAAGACTTAACTTCTCAGCGTACTGTTCAAAGGTCACGAACTTGTCCCTCCACAAGTCACTCTCGGTCATCAAGAAGTTAAGCCTCCTTGACAACCTGCCGATCTTAGTCTCCAGATCGTCTCGAGCGTCCACGAAGGCGGTTGCGCGTTTGCGAATGGAGAGTTGAATGAGCTGTTCTGCGGCAGAGAGCTGCGGCGGGCGTTTGTACGAGCCGAATGACGAAATCCGTTTGAATAGAGAGGGTTTCTTGAACTTGTCTTGGAGGACCTGGTCGAATGCCTGAATGATCCTAGTCGAGTGCCACCACTCAGGTGCCTTGATCACGTCCGCGACGGCCGTGGAAGCGGCACCCCTCTTTGCTTGTATTTTGCAGATGGGCCTGAAGCGACCAGCAGGGAAAGCTTCCTTGAGCTCGCTGGGGACACCGTGGTCGGAATGGTAGTTTGGTCCGAAAGCGGCGAGGATGGTCTGCCTGTACTTGTCCCTCTGTTGCTTGGTAGAAACAACTCCGGAGGGAGGAGTGGCGCAATTCAAGTAGTTGATGTCAAGGTCGACGATGCAGACCTCCGAAGGCGGACGAACAGCATATCGAGCCTCAGTTGGGAAACCGATGATATAGGGGCCAGGATCGTCGACGTAAATCTTGGCATCCCGGGCGTGAACGGAGGGAAGAGCGATACCATTCCAGCCGCGAAGTTCAACAATGTACTTGATGGTCATGACTGCGATCTAGTTGGACTGGAGTCAGCGGAGCCGGGCAAGGAGGGGTGAGGGGGACGTACTCCGAGCATAGAAGGATGCCTCGAGTAGAACAAAACCCTACCCGTGGGACTGAGCGCGATCTACGGTACGTTGGTAAGTGCGCCGACCAATGATTGTCGAGAAGGGATACTAACCTCACAAATCGTTAGGATGTTATCTATGTTCAGGCATTTAAACAAGGGCCACATCGTGAAGTTGATATCCACCAATCCTCTCCCAAAGTCCAACCCACCGGGGAATCTGGCGACGACCTCGAGACTCGTCTCGGCCCCGTCGCTCTTGGCAGAAGCATCTAATCGAATGATGTCACCAGGTCGAGGAGCCGGGAACGAGAGGATCTTGGAGATTTGCAGGGTATGGGACTGGACGTCCTTGGAGAATCGGGCCCAGGAAAGAGTAAGGTAGTCTCTCATAAGGTCATAAATTGGGTATCGGGACACTAGGGCTATTCCATCCTGTCAGTTAGCCTGGGGGAACGCTATTTGCTGCGTAGACTTACTCAAAGCGTAGGGCAACCAAAAGACGGAATCCGCCGGGAGGAACAATGTACTCTCACCCGGGTTGTGAACGGTGCTAGCCACATCATAATCACTCTCGCTGATCTGTGCATCCAGGTCGGTTTCAGCATCGGTCTCGGCGTCGGTAGTAGCGCCCCATGGGGACTTTGCGCTGCTCCTAGTCTTCTTCCTAGCCTGAATAGTGACATCCCGTGAACTGCCGGTCTCGCCGCGCAAACTCCTCAGTCTGGCAGCAACAAGGGATTGAGAAGACTCCTTCCGGGAACGGTTAGAGGCAGTTGATTCCAGAGTCCGCCGAATTGCTGCCGTTCGTTCGGCATCAGCGTGAGACCAAACGGTGAGACAGACTCCGTGATAGGTGACGGTACTGCTGGACTTTGGAGCACCGGGAGATCCAGAAATATTGTTGGTTGTAGGGGTGTCATGAAGGATAGGAGACGGTCCCAGGAACGCGGAAGATGGCTGGGCGCGAGAGAAGGGATCTTCCAAGTGGGATTGATGGGAGTAGGAGTAGGTGACAGCTGAGTTGGGCCGATCTGTTGTTGTCGTGAGAACAGAAGCGCGTAAAACATCCGCAGACGGAGACGACACTAATGGGTTTGGCGGGGCCGGCAGGGTGAAAGAGAAGCTATGACAAGTGGAGGGTGGTTGTAACGTGGACGCAATGACCTCAACTTCACGTGTAAAGGAAAGCTATTGGAATAAAGATGTGATTGGAGATCAAGAAATTAATTAGAGGGAAGATGATTGCAATAGTAGGCATATAGCTTACTTTGAGGGCCTTGGAAAGGATCTTGCCAACGTCCTGCTTGCTAAGGTAGCCAGCGGAGCTAAAGCCATCCTCTACTTTTGCCTTTTTGCGGTTTCGCTTGGAAGAACCACCCCCGGCGCCGGGGCTAACGGTGCTACCGAGTACCTCTGGCCGCCACCACCTGTTCACAGCACCCTCGGAGTGGTGAAGGCCGAGTACGGAATCAGGGTCAGCGAGAGTCCAGGTGTGCGGGGACTTGGGGAGACCGGAGACTATGTACAGGGTGGTGAGGGGGAAGGTTGGAACGGACGGAGCGGATTCAGCGGGAGCTGGACGGGCGGAATGAGAAGAGACTACGCTGGTGCGAGTAGAGGCGGGGATTGGTTCCATGCTGCGACGGTGTTTGATACCAAGGACGCGACTGGCTTTATCTGGACGAGGAGCGTAAATGAGAGACTGAGGGTGAGGTTGTTCCTGGTCGTCGGAGACGGTGATTACGGGGTCCCGGAGGGAGGAAGAGGAGGGACGCAGAGGTTTTTCGGGAGGGTCCAACGCGAGGGGAGGAGGGGGAGGGGGATGGATGGGTGTTGAGAAAGAGGGTTGTTGAGATGGTTGCGGAGGTGGGTGGGTTCGTTTGTAATAAGAACTCATCCTTTCTTGTGCTCGGCCGTGTCACGATCAAAAGACGGCTGCCCTGCCTGACAGATGGGGGTGGAATAATGGGAAGAACTATACGATGAAGGGGAAAAAGAAATGAACGCGGGAGACAGAACCGTCGTCGGTCTGCACGCAGGAGAAGAGGGAGGAGGAAAGGGAGCGAAATAGACCTCGACGGAGATTCAGTCTGGCAGGAAGCCTGTACATAATAAAAAATATTATTAAGATCTCTCCGTCGGGTCTTGTACGCATAAGCGAGAGAAGTAAGTTCGCGACCGAGGCTGTATGTAACGACGGAGTTGAGTTGGAGAGCGTGCCCACACTCAAACGGCTCCCTCCGACGCCAGAGACGCCGACGAATGCATAGCGGTCACCCGTTCATCCTCCGAATGAATCCCCACAACTCGCGCTCTCTCGCAACGAGCAGGAAAATGGATCACAAATCCCTCAAGAAATCGCGTATCAGCCTCTCCTTCTCTTCTTTGGAATGAATCTATCACCCAAGGGGAAAATCGCTAATGTACGCGTACGTACCTTGTTTCACCACAATGAAACGAGCGTCTCACGGCACACGGTAGCACCGGCAGCTCCCCCGTGGATCTCGGTTACCGTGACGACCTCGTCATCCCACCCGGACTTTCCATCCGGTTTTCCGTCATCAAATTCTTCCCCTAAGGACCTAAAAGCCGGTTCCTTGTGCACGTGACCCACGCGATCAGGAGAGGGCGGGCTGACGTAATACTTCTTTCCCGCCCACGATCCACCACGGAAGAACTACCGCAGAACACACGACCCTCTGGCTGAAATCCAATCCACGAGCAAGATTAGATCATGGTAACCTCTCTCATCTTCCACCTTGTCAGGTACATACGCCCCGCCCTCCGCGTTCCCCTTGGTCCCGATACATGCTTACTCCCTCCTTAGCGCCTGGTTCGCGTTCCTCCTTCCGTCCTTCGCCACATACAAGGCACTCGCCCAAAAGGACCTAGATGCCATCCAGAATCTCTCCATGTACTGGTGTACCGTCGGTGTCCTCGTCGGCATCGAATATGT
>Ga0307515_10006308_pt1 | contig 23758 bp, 28 predicted proteins | sample 17_EM_MG_FD_194513 | JGI IMG/M metagenome (GOLD analysis project Ga0307515, IMG submission 194513) | Populus trichocarpa ectomycorrhiza microbial communities from riparian zone in the Pacific Northwest, United States - 17_EM | ecosystem: Host-associated > Plants > Roots > Unclassified | place... | reverse complement strand
GGGCACGACGCGCCAAGCTGGAGCCGGACGGTCAGCGCAAGTGTGCTGCTCGCGTGTACGTTCCTCTATGCGATGATTGCGGAGATTTTGGTCGACGTCGTCGATGTTATCCTCGAGGGCAGTGGGATCGACGAAAAGTTCTTGGGGGTCACGTTGTTCGCCCTTGTGCCGAACACCACGGAGTTCATGAACGCGATGAGTTTCGCTATTAATGGGAATATTAGCCTTAGGTGCGTTGCTTTTCCCGTATTATCGGATTTACGGACTTGACACTAATGGACCTTGAACCCTAACATAGCATGGAAATCGGTTCGGCCTATGCACTGCAGGTCTGCCTCCTCCAGATCCCTGCCATGGTGGCCTTTAGCGCATGGTACGACCCTCGGCATATGGGCACTGGCGCAGACACATTTACGCTCATCTTCCCTCGGTGGGACGTCATCGCCATCATCCTCTCCATCTTTTTGCTTACGTACACGTATATCGAGGCGAAGAGCAATTACCATCGCGGTAGTATACTCATCCTGAGTTATATGGTTATGCTTGCCGGCTTCTACTTTGCACCGCATGGTAGCCCAGCAGATGAGGTTGGGGTGGGTGGTGCATCCCAGAGCTTTGGAGGTGGCGAGGAGGGGACCTCACTTTGGTATATGGCCAGGACGCTCCTCTGGTCGTTGTTCACGCGGTGAACGACCTCGACGCTTCCGTTTTCTGTGTGTGAGCAACTCGGCTCCGCTTATCCCACCGACATCCCACCTCGACTACTCCCCAAACCGTTTTGCCCGCAACACACCGTTGGGCCTGTCAGGGGAACACCGAGACTCATCACAGATCATTTATTCCATTCCTACGCCTTCTTTGATCGTTCGGACTGCTGCCTCTAATTCTGCTGTTTACACGTCCTCATCTAGCTCACGCCCTTTGTTACGACCCCACGACCACGATGCACCCGGCCTGATACTTGTCCTTTTTGTTTCCTGTTATGTCCTCGTTTTGTGTTCCTTGGTCCCCCTCTCTTGTCCTATTTCTCTGCGTTTCCAGCTCGATTCTCTTATCCATGGTTCCTATCCACACCCCCTGTGACTGAGACCGCTTTTTGCATAATATGAAGTCTTCTCGATCTACCAACTAGGTAGATATTCACAGGTGATCAATTATTAATTGGAATGAAAGCGCCATCGACCAGAAAACCATGTGGACTTGCACTGCGAGGGAGTATTTGTTTGTAGGGTACGGCCAACTTATTTAGGGAGGGCATCAGGAGCGTCTTCATTCCCCACTACGCTTACTTTGAGTTAACGAGGTGTTCTGGCTTGCGGATATTCGATTGCTTCTCAAAATGTAGAGCCGGCATCCTGGATCTATTGGCCCAATGAGAGCAATCATGCGATGCTTGCTTGAATTTTAACAAATACTATAATACAGCATAGGATCGGGCTTCTACTACATTTGAAGTACATCGGCGAGATACAGCGATAACCTCTTGAAACTTCCCTACTTTACTTTCTGTCCCATCACACAACCGGCACTCAGGCGCGCTGCAAGTTCTGGATGAAGGCTCTGATTTCTGCCTCCGATCGAGGTAGTCTCTCGCTCTGGCTGTTACCTTCCAGAATCCTCTTCACCTCGGTCGAGTCTCCAGAGTACCTCAGGTACTGTTCGACAAAGTCTCCGTCGATGAACCCGTACATCTCCATCGAGTCTGGTCGACCAGGTTTGTTGCCTGGCGTTCTCCACCTGCAAGCGGGTCATAAGTGAGAAAAGTGAGAGAAATATATATTTGAGACATACGAGAGAAGCTTCGGGTTGGCTTTGTGTCCGAGTATTACTTCGTTCATATTCCGTTGGATCGCATGAAGCAGCATACCCGTGTCATAATTACACTCAGATATGATGCTAATTCGCCCGCTGGATGTGAAGAGCAGGTGCTTTGCTTTCGGTGTAGTCACTCCAGACTCTTCGTTTTGCTCTGCGATCCGTAGGTTCCCTGTATGGGGATATATAAGTTGGGTAGATGAACTGAACAAGTATAGTAGGTACCATGAAGAAGCTTGCTAATGGTCTCCCCAACATGGTAGTAGCCCCTACGATCCAATTTGTCGCCGACTAGTTGATGCGAGACGAGGTTTCGGCCCATCTAGAGGATCGTGAGACTCACGGAATGGCAAAGAGAGAGAGGCTGGACCTCAGACTGGATGATATAGTTCTCATCGACTGTCAAGCCAAGGGAGTGCAAGGCATACCAATCCTTTGCAACCGTTCTCAACGACTTTCCATCCCATTTCAGGATAGTAACCGATTGCAACATGTCCCCGATCGCGATGTTATGGCCGTGCACGACCACGCTGGAAATCATGAGGCTATGCGGCCAGTTGGCGACAGGCTTCAACTTGAGACTATCATCATTTTCATCGTTTTCGAGGCGATATACACCCAGCTATCATGTAAAGGTGATCCTCGTCAGGGCAGACATATGCGTGCGCGTGAATTATCGTCACTCACCAAGCAGCTTATTGCGACTACAAGTACTCCATCGACGCAGGTGATTGCGTTAGCGGAGGCTTCAATTGCGTGCGCGACTTTCAATGTGAACACGGGTCCTCTGGCTTCGACTAATCTGGATCGTTGATTTCCTGCCTCGAATAATAGGATCCTGCCGGCGGAAGGTTCTACGTCGTCCCCCGTGAAGATCATCGTTCCAGCGGCAAAGTATGTTGCCACGTTTCCATCAACAGTGAGATCAACAACCGACACTGAGGTGACTTCCTCATCTGGCTCGCATGCATACGAACTAAGGTCTAATAAAGGGATCATCGAATTAATTCCGGAAAGAGTTTGGTCTACTCACGCTCATAAGTCAGGGCATCGATGAGTTTGAAGGAACTCGTGATGGAACCGCCACTCGCTGCGTTGGGGGGTTCTTCCCGCAAACAGCCCACACCGAAAACTTTGAGCTCAGGATGATATGCCACTTGTAATGGGTTGTCTAAGCCAAGTGGTATCTGTAAACCATATGAGTCGTGGTGTTTACAGGGCGGCGAAGCGACTCACTGAATCGATCTGCAACTTCTGTAGGGCTCCCAGCCTACACACAGACAAGGAATTGCCCAGATTAAATAAAAAGGAGTCGTGGAATGTTGCGGTATTAATAGGCGTCACATTCTCTACGTTCTACTTCATCATTAGCGAACCAAATAAGTTGAGCTAGGGAAGGAAGCACGCACCTTCGTACTAATTCGATGGTAGGCTATGCTTTCTCTATCTTCCTCCCATGACAGGACAATCGCGCGACTCCCGCAAGCTACTACATGCTCACCGGTGTCTGAAAACCCCTCGACATCGACCGGTCTTGTCCCCAGGCTCAATGTCCTGCGAGGCTTGACATTAAGACTAGCGCCCTCCACATCAAGTTTTGCGATCAACAGGTTTCCATTCGCAGTGCCGATGAGCGCATGCAACCGACTGGTGTTTTTTGCTCCAAATTTCCATAGGAGGACAGAACGCGGAGCGTGAGATAAACCCGTGATCTCGCCGATCTGCTTGAGATCCTCGAGTTTGTAGAGTTTGACGATATGCTCGTCCCAGAAGCCGATAGTGACAATCTGGTTGACTTTATCCCCGGGACTAATCGGACGAATGGAAAGCACAGATGCTGGGTGGTCAAGGGAACGCCGTAGTCTGAGATGTACCTTATCATTAATTAGTTTTCAATTGTCTAGGCCACGACTCACTTGACGTGAAATTTTCGGGTGCGATGATCCACTCGCAGGTCAACAAACTCCGAGGTGGATAGCACTAGGCAGATGGTGGTTTGATTACAGCTTGCTAGAGAAATAGGTGCCTGCCACTCGTCGACTTTCCGTCTTGAGTTCATGTCTATAAGTAGCACCGCAGTTGGTAAAACCTGGACAACTAGCGATGCCACGCCGCCTTCGATGTCCTTGACTTCTTGTACCGCAAGGGTAGGAGCAGCACGACTGAACCCCGGAAATTCTTGAACGGTGACCTCTTCGAACAGTGGGTCCCCCAATAAGTTGATCAGTTTGCTTTGAGAGAAGAGAGACAACAGTAAATATGAATCATATCTGTAGATATATCATCAGCCTCAGTCCTCGATTTGCCTATGTTGGACCAACCTGATGTTCGGATCACGGATCGTGAAAGTGCGCCGAATGCTTTCTACTCCATCAACGGTCGCGAGCTCCTTGACGTCCACACCATTACGGATAACCCGGAGACTTCCAGTGTTGCCTTGGCCGGAGCAGGTTACAATGCTTGGTTCACCGCTCTCATCGAGATCCGCCAAAATGGCATCCCGTATCGGAGTGATAGTCTTGAATGAGTCCAAGGTTTCCAATCTTCCATCACGCTGAATGCGAAGAAGCAGAGAATCCCCCAGTACAGACGCCAGATATACCACCCCAGCATTCAAATAAGCAATGGAAGCAGCAGGCGAGGACTGCGTACGACGGTCATTCCAATATAAGCCCTCAAAGAACGGCTACTTACCTCTCCGAGAAGAGTAACTGATAAGGCATATGTGAACTGCGTCGGACCTCTGCGAGCAAGAGCCAGGAGGTGTAATCTGCCAAAGCTATCGCTAAGTAGAAGGCGATCGTCATCAACAAAACCATAGCTGCGAACAGAAGTTAGTTTTCACCCTCTAACAATGTGTGCAAACGGACCCTCTTATTTCTGAACCTGGCCACGGTAGCCGAGCCTCTGGTTGGCGATTTGGACCGAATTGTGGTCGCTTCCGATTTGAAGACGATGGGCCACGTTGCTCAAAAATTATCTCTGAACCGCCCCATACTAGCACTCCACCAGGTGCTTGATTCGTATTAGGGATTGTGATAATGGTAGAAACCTCTTCATCCTCGAAGTTGAGTTTGGGCATTGTCGAGGTATTAACAAAATCCTCCTTATCGAAATCGATGCCGTAGGATACAAGTTGCCGATGGCCGTACATATCCTGGAACAGGAGCGCCACCTCGGGCGCAGTGGAATCTTCAGTTGGCAAAAACGCCAGAGAGATCAGGTGAGTTTCGCGCAGTCTGTGAAGGCCGTATTAGTTAGTAGGTACAAATGGTCCAAACCTGCCGATTCTCGGACAACGACAGCATGCCTCACTCACCTGCAGTCGAACTGCTGAGAAATCTGTACTTTTCCTTTCGCTTTCCCAGATTCTCGTGCAAATGTGAAGATATGGGCCAGTCCTTGAAACAGAGTGACGGCTGCAATCGTTCGAGACGGGTCGATGGTGCAGGGCCGACATTCTTCTAGCGGGGCATTGAAAAACGTCCTGAGGCTGTGGGTATCCGTAACTACTAGAGATAAGGTTCGTTTGTCCAGTTCAAGGACTAGTACACTTCGATCAGGATGGTCGGTGACGATGAGAAGACTGCTTGAACTGTCCTGAATGCCCATGAGAGAGAACTTTCACGCATATATGAGTGACTCACATCAACCACAATTTCTTCGAGAGCCACTATGCGTCCCCAGAGTTCATAAGTCGCCACTTGTTTGAGTCCTTCCCGCTCCAGACTGAAAGCTTCGACGCGGTTTATTTTGGCAATTACCAAATACCGCGCAGAACCCTCTATGAGCTTAGCAGTAATTGCATGGGTCACCGCCGTTGGCGAGAGATACGTCGAGATGACATGCATGGGTGGAGAGGTTCAAGAGGCGAGCCAACCACCCGCCAAAAGGAACTGGTTTATGGGCCCGGCCTGAAGGTCATTACAAGAACATGATAAATTAGAACTTTCATGTTAGGCCAGTGGCACTTTCACTGGGTCAAGGCCTTATATACTCCGATCGAGCATGTAAGGATCCGATTCCTCTTCGACCTTGTTTTTTACTGTGACGTCCGAGTACAACCGAAACCATCTATTACTGAAAGAGACAAGCGTGTACTAATGGACCGTGTGGTGGTAAGAGTATTGTGGTGGAGGAGTAAAATCGAATGGGTACAGGACTTGTAAGCGACAGGGTTATAGAGGAGGGGGTTGTATAATGTAATAGGAAATGAGAATAGCCGCAGGCGAGCCCTTACATCCTCCCCCATCAGCTAGAATCGATGACGATTCTTCGCGTTCAATGGAAGTCAATCGTCGGGTAAACGAAGATGTGTTAGTGGGGGTCACCCAGAACCGACCATGCTGATGCTGAGCTGCTGAGTTGCCCGATGGGGCTAGAAGGGCATCAGCGATATCGATGGCATCTGTGGCGGAGCTGTATGTTGGATTTCTTGTTTTTTGATGACTCTGTCTATTCTCTATGTTACGTTCTTGATTCGTTTATTACGTATGTTCTCCTATTTTTTTGGTCTTGTTTCTGTATTTCAAGCCTTCTCACGATTTCACATATATGCCTCAGACGTTTGTACTCTAACATAGTCTGAGGTATGTCTATTCCGTTCCACTGTGACTCACTGCTCATGTATCACTAGTTTACGTCTAATAGGTGATTACAATGCATAGACGTTTGTGCTCTAACATCGTCTGAGTTTATGTTTGGTACTGGAGCTGGAGTTGTCGACGAGGAAAGCCATCTGGAGCTCCCAGGATGTCCTCCGGGGTCTCATGGTACTGTTACTGGAGCCTGAGCTCGCGGGACGTGAAGAGCCGTCTTGTAGCTGAGTGGATGACAGGTCGACAGGTGATTGTACTGGCCTAGCAAACTGACTTGGTCTCCAGCTGTTCGCCGAGGTCCAGCTGGAGGGCCAGTCATTGGTTTATGAAGGGCAAGTACCTGTTCAGCGCGCACAACTGGGGACAGTGCGCTGGACCTCCTATTCCTGGGTTCTTTGCCGGGAGGTTGCTGTGGTGATAACGAGCGCCGGTCTCCCACCCCATGCGCGTGCTCGTGACTTATGGGTACCCAGCATGCGGTGCACCCCGACAGAGCCTGCTGCGTGGTGGATACCTCGGTCCCTAAAACCATAAAGCCATTGGGAGACGGCTGAGCCTCCCGACGCCCCTCTGAAGCGAGTACTCGGCTCCGGAGGCAATTAATGGTGTATAAAGGTCGAGAGCTGGGGGCAGGGTTGGTACAGAGGGGTATGCGGATGGGTTGCTGGCATTGCACTGCGGCGGACATCCTTGCGCAATGGTGAAGATACTGAGAAGAGGTCGTGATAGCGATCCCGAGCACGCTTAGCCTCAGCAATTGCTGTACGAACATCCTCCATTGACCTAAAGATTGATTTGAGGGCTGCACGACTCTGTTCATTTGCAGCTTGCGCATGGTCTTGATATGTTTCTGAACCGTCGATTGGGCGCCGATTGGGCGACAGGGCAATAATTCAGGGCTCATGGGGCCGGTTTCATGCGGAGTCTAGGCGAGGCGAGCGGCCCTGGCGGCGCATCAGTCACCATAGTGGCCCCGGGTAATCGGAGGTTCTATGTGGTATATAAGCACCACCATTGGTCTCTTTCGCGCCGCAAACGAAGACTCTACCACATTTGACCTTAAGACGCGTCGACGCTGTACCAATTGCGTGGTTTCAAAATGAATCAAACACAAGACTCATGGGATTACTGGTGAGTTCCCTTACTTCAATCTACGCGCGCCGGATCCTTACTTCGTGCAACCTTCAGAGCTACAGCAACATACGCAAATGGCCACTCCACAAAGGCCTCCAGACCATGAAATCGACTCAGTCTTCAGGCAAATCGATAGCACGGTTTCAAATACTCACCCTCGATACCCGCCAATATGATGGAATTTATTTGGCCATCCCGTATCGCACGGGGAAAACTATTTTCTTTTCGACAGGTACCCCTGGTAACGAGCCATAATTTTCAATTCACCCAGAGTAAGTCGGACGTAAATACACGTCCTTGGGTCTGGTTCCTTCCGTTCAATATCCGATGGGGTGTCGATTTCTGCTCGTAGCGCCTTATCTCTACGATGTGAATTGCATCTTCGTGTCGCTGACATGTCACCTTGATAGGCTGCAATGGCCACAATTCACCTTATGTTGTCGGCATGCCATGGCGCGCGTCCAACTCACATCGCCACAATGTCAAGTCTTAGCTACCGAACATGACACAGGGTTTAGAAATAAAGACACAGCATTGAGCGTGTGGTACCGCCCTATTGGTCTTTCGAGTTTGCAGAGGGTATCATGGACTCTACAATCCCGAGCTGCAGAGACAATATGTATAACTGCGGAGACCACATGGTGACGAGGCATTCTCCTGGACCTCCTCCCGCGAGCCAACATACCTTATTTTAACCGCGCGCCATTATGACGCAGACTCCCCAGGTTCATTTTCACCCCAATCCCTTCCCCTCGTCTCCGTACGCGAGAACCCCATTCTCTTTGCTCTCTTAATGTCTCACGACGAAGCTTCTTGGCATTTGCTAGCGGACCGAACGATCAGGGAGGATAGCGACGAAGAACTCCTTCCGCCGTTCACTAGAGAAACCCGGGGAAATGGGTGGCTACAGTTCATGTTAGCTGGTGAGTATCTTCTCAGTGATTCTGGTAAACCTCTTACGAATGTCGTCATTGGCCAAGACAAAACAAGCGCGAGCTTTCGACGAGTACAGGCCGCAATACTCTCTGGTCTTAGATCCATCTCAATACGAAAGTGGATGCTCTTGATGCCAGGAATTTTTACCCTAGCCGTGGTTATCACCCTCAAATTGGGTGAATATTCGCGGCGGTATCATCCAATGTTCAAAGTAAGTCCCTCATCTCTCATCACTGCCTTGTTTCTTTTGACCCTAATACCAATTCTAGGATGTCCTGGGTTTTCAAAACTCTCAGCCTCAGCACAATCCAGACCTGGCGTGGCCAGAAGGTCGCGGAGGACGGTGCGTCGCCTAAGTCAACTCCTTTCTGAGGTCTGAAACTGGGCAGGTTTATTTACTTTTCTGGCCAACTATGGGAGTTTGGTTACAATAACGTGTTGCAGGAACAGTGAGCTACTGTCTGGAGAGCCCCCGAACACTAGCTCTAACTCTTCATATCACACAGGCTCCTTAATACACATCTCGCCTACATCAGCAAACGTGCATTCGTTTATTCCCCACACATTACTCATGACCACAACCCCTTTGAGGGCATGAAGCACCTTCGGATTCCAGCAGGTGCATTCTCTTACTCTCCAACAAGTGGTGCCCCCTTCCCACAGTCGCGTAATGGGAACGGAAGCTCACCGTCCGATGGATTCTCGCCACGATCCGTATCGGAGGAATATTTTAGGACCATTTGCCCTTGGTGGAAGACAATAAGCTTGAGTTCCTCTCGAACAACGGAAGAGCTGGGTTTGGATCTCGCAAACGACGACTTCCTCACAATTATGGTCGCTTGGGGCAAAAAATTGTCTGACATGAAAGAATCTTGTATTGATATTAATGATGGCGCTCTATTTCATTGGAAGTGAGGCACACTCTAACATTAGGTGGCTCCTACTAACCTTTGCCATGCAGATATTTTAACGAACCAAGGATCCTACCACTCTGGTCAGCGCTAGAGACGTCCCCGGTGTTCACGCAGTGGGACTGGAGCCCCATGATCCATGCAGAACTCGAGCGTCTTGGGTTTCCTGTACCAGAAGAAAGCCCTACCGCGCGGGTTAGGCTGTCTTTACCGCCATCCCACCCCTGGGCAAAATCAGAAGTCATTTCTTCTATGCAGGGTAATTCTACTCGCCCTAGTATGTGGAACCGGATTGCTTTTGACCGTTTACCAATTACGAGATCGACAGAAATGGAAAATTCGACGCCTTTCGTCATTTCAAAGTTTGTGGCAGTCCACATCCGCCGTGGTGACTACGAAAAACACTGCGTAGCACTATCAGAGGAGGGTCTCCAGTTCAATTCTTGGGATATGCTCGGGACGTATTCAACAAAAGACCCTAAACCGCCATATGGGCTGGACGCCGAGACGTACCCTATCGACCCTCACATTATCAATGAAACGTTCCCTGCATTGCCCGACACCCTCTATAGTGCTCCGTACTCCACCGCCTTTCCGCATGACCGGCACGGGCGAGTTGACCCTGCTAAACTTAGCAGAGAGCAACTCTACAAGCTGCACTGCTGGCCAAACCTAACGGCTATTATCAACAAGCTTCGAGACGTGAAGGATCTCCATCCGGCACTTGAAGAGGTTTATTTGATGACCAATGGAACGCCGGACTTTGTGGAAGGCTTGAAACACCTCTTGTATGAGGCGGGGTGGAGGAGCGTACGATCTAGCTTGGATCTCAAGCTGACTGACACTGCGACTGCCGTTTCGCAAGCAGTCGATATGGCTTTGGCAACCTGGGCAGAGGTATTCGTAGGAAATGGGGTAAGTCTCTCTTCATTTAATGAAAATTCCGTCCAGTAGGATGAACCGTTCGTAGTATTCCAGTCTGACTTCAAACACCGTCGGGTTCCGACTCGCTCAAGGTCACAAACCAAGCACAAATCATTTTTTCTGAAATTGGGGATTGTGTATGATATCATAGGTATCATCACGCTGAGGCGAACGTGATGGCCATTACATTACATTGGAGGAAGAAGACCTACCAAATGCTACATGAGAGGACTTTGTACATTTGTATATTCACATCGCGGTTTGCGATCGATTTCGCGCACCTCCGTAGAACCATCTCAGGCGGTGGTCTTCATACCACGGGGTCGCTCCTTAGAGCTTGTAGATACAATAGAATATTGGGTTGTCTATTGGCTATTATTACCTTTCCTCCGAGGACGCCCCACAGTGTTCGTTCAAGGCATTTACGCTTCTTGGATATACTGGAGGGGCCTTCGCGTTTAGCCATCTACGAGACTATGTAGATGCCTGTAGCCACGAAATGGTGGGCCTCGGTTGCTGGGGTCTTGAGAGGGCACCTTGCTTTCTCTGCCAACGTTTTAATAATCAGAATATCTTTAGGTACATACCATTTCATGCGAATTGTTCAGGTCCTCAAAGACCCGTCAAATTAAGCTCCCACCTATTTTACCGTAGCCACTGTCACCTATTTGCTGTAGGGAACAAGGCTCTCCGCGGGGCTACAACCTGTGTTGCTCTAGTCCATGGCAGAGAGCTGAGCGTGATGGTTACTTGGGTGGATATTCTGGCGAAAGATATAGAGAACCGGTTGACAAACTGGGGACTTTCTATTCTCGATCCGGCCCAAACAGGTATCGTACAGTGCCCTCGTTCCTCCCCACCCCGTCCGCCTCGGTAGAACTTTTATCTAATCCCATATCTGACAAGATGGCCTCCTTATCGAGCTTCCCTCCAGCTCCACGTTGCCGAGGGGCATACCCATCCGCACGAAGCTTGCTCGCCTGGCCACGGATTGCGATCTTTAGTCTCGTCAAATGTGCCGTCGTAAACATATGGATCTGCTGCAGGTCTCTAGGTGCCGCCAGTACGTGAGAGGTCGATCCGCTGGTGCCAGACGAACTGCGGAATGGGTTCGGTGTTCGTGGAGAGGGATACGGAGAGGGTGACGATGGTGAGGTTGGTGAGGTCTGGAACGCGAACGCCATGCCCGAGTAAGTAATTAAGAGGTCGAGAAGAGAGTAGCAGATTTCTAGAATTTGGAAAGTCCAGTTAGACATACTCAGTGTCAGGTCTACAGTCTCTTACCTTCTAGATCGTCCGCTCTGACTTTGTAGCTTGCCTCCCATACACCGGCTGTTGAGAGCTTCCCAACGATTGCCCTGCTATCAGCATAGCCTTCCGGGACTGGGATCGGTGTGGCTTCGAAAGAGGTGAGGAGGGCAGCGAGGTAGATACAAGCCAATGCTATAGAGTGAGGTGGATATTGAAGCCCTACAAGGGTTCGGTGGCTATCCTCTGTCAGTTTTAGGGAGTGACCTCCAGACGGAACGCGAACCTATCAGCCGTGAGTCGCCAGGCCATCCTTGTCAGATCCTTAGTAGCCCTCAACTCCTTCCCAAACTTGATGACATAGGAGAAAGCCATTTGGACAGTGAAGTTGAAGCAGATTGTCTCTAAAATTAGCCGTTCAATCACTATCACCTTTTTCCGGTCTTCGGCCGCAGCCTTCGTGCACACCATTAGCTTCACTCGAACTAAAAAAAATTGAATCACGCACTTCTGGATCTACTTCTGCGAGACCAGTGACTGCGTTGACGAGGTTTGGGAAGCGGACGCCGTAACCGACCCCGAGGATTTCTTGGGGCTTCTTGATCGTGTCATGGAGCTTTGAAGAGACGTAAAGAGTGGCCGAAGAGACATCCTAATAAATCGTTCAATTCTGTGGTACCCCAAGAATGAGGATCATGGCGGATACGTGAAAATTAAAGTCTTTCAAAGGAAAGAAAAGCCGGAAGCGATGGTATAACATCTGCGCAGTTGCGATAGTCTTCCTTGGGCTAAGAGAGGGGGCTTCTCAGGCTCTACCGCAAGATAATTGGCCAAGTCGCGTGAACCCACAAACCCATTCGGAGCCCAACAGCTTCCATAAAACCACATGCTTGCTGTCGTATACGGTCTTCATACCCCTCGCTCACTGTTGGACCGCCGCGTTGTTTCTCGCTTAATATCGTCACTTCCTCTGGTGTGAAGTATGGCCGGTGTCTTCGAGTCCGGGCAAATGATACAGGCGAAGGAGAACGTTCCTTTTGTGATTCTGAGGGAACCCCAGGTGTCCCTTGTCCTGGCGGCTGGTCAACTTCCATTGAGCGGTGATGGCAGGAACAAGGGAACAAGGGAACATCTAACTTGTCTCCTTCCCGTCCGGGCCCATAGCAGAGTCCGGATTGTGTAGCCATTTACTGGATTGAGTTATTCGTTTTTGTGATGTTTGCGGAAATTCTGAGGACCGCCTCGAGCCTCGAGCAAGATCGAAAGCCCAGAACACAATTTCGTCACTTATTACAGGAATCACGGGTCCTCCTCTCAAACTCTTAGAATGACAATGACGGTGCTCTGATAGGGCGACTCGCTGCACATTTGACCACTCGTTGCCGACTTTCCGAGATTTCGAAGAGGCCACAGCTGTAGTGGCGGGGAAGTTTGAGCCGGGTGACACGAATCGCATCAGGAACAAGCAGTGCAAGAAGGATAGGAAAAGAATGATAGTGAGCAGATCGACAACATAGTCAATGGGGCGAATACGCAGTGCACCACGGATCTTCTTTCAGGTTTTCTTTGTGGCAAACCACCCGTCCATTCTACACCCAGAGGGAGCTTATAATTAGCGTGTCCTTGGAAGTACTCCCCGGCCATCCTCTCGCTCCTTTTCGTCGAAATAGCCCCGCGGTCTCGTCAAATGGTTTAAATCCACACCAAGAACTTGCTATACCGGAGGTAACCCTTCAGTTGTATTTGCGAGCCGTATGACGATGCCGCAGCTTCAAGGAATCGTCAAGCACAAGGCGAAATGGTTCTGCGGCTCTCTCGCACAACACATTCGACCAATGCTGCCGCACTGCTTGCTGTGTTCTCGTGCGCAGTAAAACATATGTGATCTGCCCCTTAAAATTCTATGCCGAGTGCGCTCAAATCGGCGTCAGAGATCAGCCTCGTTTGCGGGGCATGACCCCCTGCGTGCTTATAAAGAATCTAATCCAAGTATCTTTGCCACCATTTACGAGTTGCCCTCTTCTTAATGCCCGCACGCTGTCTATCTCGGCCCGCAGTATGTCTATCATAAGGTGGTTTCTCGTTTGACTTATTTGGTTTTACTGATGCTTACTATTCCTAATACCTCCCCATTCACAAGGTATTGTAGGTTTAATCGCCACGCCTCGATGTCCTTGCTTGAAGAGTGGCCTCCAGTTATCTCCGACCCCCCTTGCGTCGACTTTAACCCTTCAAGTTCAATCTCCGAAACAGGATCTATGGATAGGAAGTGAGTTATAAATGCTCTATCGTACTTTTTTTAAGTATTTTTCCATATTTCAGTGCTTCGCTGTTCGCTGTTCGGCCTGATCATTGAACTCTATGCTGTCTAGGGAGCCACGCACCTCAACGGCTTTCAACGTAAACCCCCTGATAATTCCCGTGGTTGCTTCATGTGGTATGCTGGCCTCACCCGCTTCACGTCACCAGCATTACATCCCACGATTACATCCCACGAAACGTGCAAGACTGCATTGCAATCTGCTGACTGTTTGCCCTGCTGACTCACGCCCAGACCAATCCTGAACTCCCCCTTCAATGCTTACACTAGCACAACGCCGCGCGCCCACTGACGTAAGCGTACGCCCTAGTATAAGAACCCTTGGGCTCGTCTTCATGAGACAGACATCCCATAAACAGACATCCTATAGCCGATACCAACCGCACCAATGAGCCCTCCCACTGTCCTTGTTATCGGTGGTACAGGCCAGCAAGGTGGCTCGACCATTAAAGCGTTGCTCCAACGTGGTGGCTTCACCATTCGTACCATCTCTCGTAATCCCGACTCCTCGTCAGCCAAGAAACTCTCCGAGCAGGGCGTCCAAGTTCTCAAAGGTGACGTCACAAACAAGGCGTCGCTCGTCGCTGCTCTCCAAGGCGCCGACATCATCTACTTCATGACGGATAACAAGGGTCCACAGGGGGCTGCAGGGGAGATCACCCAGGGCAAGGCGATCCTCGAGGCCGTCCATGAGGTGGGCGTAAAGCGGGTCGTCTTCTCGTCGGTCCAGAGCGCAGACCGTACAGCCAGCGTTGGGGGTGTCCCTCACTTCGAGTCGAAGGTGGAGATTGAGAAGCTTATCAAGGAGTCTGAGTTGCAGTGGACGATCCTCCGTCCCGTTGCATTTATGGACTTCATCCCCCTTAGTGGCGCTGGCAGATACATGACTCTCGGCCTCATTGCCGCTATCTTAGGCCAGAAGAAGCTCCAATTCATTGCAACGGAGGACATTGGTATCGTCGCGGCGAAGGCGATTGCAGAGCCGGAGCGGTTCAGTGGAAAGACGATCGACTTGGCAGGGGACGAGCTCTCAGCTGAGGAGGTCCAAGCCGTGTTCAAGAAGGTGACCGGTCAGCGTGCGGACAAGGCACCTCTACCCGGTTTTCTAGCGAAGTTTATGCTCAACTATGACCTGAAGCAAATGTTCAACGTGAGTCACCCCTGGATATCGTCCATGCGTATTTCTGATCTGTACTTCGCAGTTCTTCTACGAAGTGGGCTACGATACTGATATCTCTGAATTGAAAAAAATCCATCCCGGTGTCCTTACTTTCGAGGAATATCTCAGAAAGAGGGTGAAGGCGTAATTGGAGACAAGACTGGTGTCTATTGCATACTCTTTTAATCTCAGATATCCATGTACTCAAGCCTTTGATTTCGTTTCTACATCGGTCGAACGGACAATAAGAGAGCCCGCGGTAGAATACCATCAAAGTGCCGCTCAGTGAATGAACCCAGAATCACCGTCTCGGAATTTGCACGTTACCCATGTTGTAGTACGAATACGGTGCTTGATAGCTGCGATCCGGATATTTGAAGCCTTGACTGAGTCAGCCAACTGAATAGACCTTCTTAATTAGGCGGACGCGATAGAACCCCTCAAACTCATATAGAATAAGCAGACCTCTAGAAAGCGCAGATTAAACAATACCAAATATCCTCTTGGAGCATCATGGGCATACCCAAGACCCCCGACCGGTCTCCTTCATGGAGAACATGCCGTTTGCTGGAATCGCGCGTTACATGGCCCTGGGCGCGTTCAACGCCCATAAAAAATGCGACCCTGACCCTTTGCTGAAATAACAACTACAAGGAAGGAATCTTGTGAGCGAGTCACTCGAACGGATCCACAGGCGAGGGGATCCGGAAAACCGAACGCCTGGGTTTCCCACCTCCAGAATATCCGGAGTAAATTCTACAACAACCGTATGACACTCGCATATACCAAGAATTGTGTACACTGGGTAATAAGCCCGTGACACTGGCTTCGATGAGGTTTGTGGTATCGCCAAACAGCCAGACGACGAAGAGGACACTGAGACCCTCTCCAAACTTTAGTTGATAGTTGTTTATGATTTGGGTCGATCGAGTACACGAGTACCCTGATTATGGTGTGGTTCAGAATACGCCATTGGTACCGAAACGAAACTTATCAATGTGCTGGTCGTACTGCGACGGTGATGCAGAAAAAAGCGCCTCGGGTATAAAGTACATGGCAATGCATATAATTGATATACTATATCTGGAATTGGAACGATTTAGTCTTCATTCACGTGCTGATCACAACTCTCAGACGACCGCAGGAGATCTCACTGCCTGTCATTCACACAAATATATCTGGTCACTTTCCCGTCAGTTTTGACGGTCGTGGGGTAATTCTTTCCTAAGATGTAAAGCATCATTCGAAGTAAGGAGCTAGAACGCTAGTCAGTCCACCCATACAAATCGTTGAAAGGAAGATTAAAGTACCATCCTCGTCATCCACCAGCAAGACACCCCTCAGTTTTAATGCTCGCGACCAATCCTTGAGTGACTGTACCCGCTTCAGGGATAAAGAGAAGATCTTATCCACCCCAGGGGACAGAAACGTAATTTTATGTAAGGATGGGAATAACTTTGGCTCCACAGTGCTTTCCTGGAAGATGTCGAAGTTGCAGTCCACCCAAAAAGGGTGAAAGATCCATTCTCGAAGGCCATGTTCCTCCATAATTGGAAGACATGTAATAGAAACTTGTTCCAAGACAGAATCAGATACCAATAGCGCGTCGAGTACTTCCATCCGCTCCAGGGCACGGCAAATCTTGAACAAGTCGCCGTGAAACGATGGATCGGGGGGCCAGTATGGAATTGATAAGCTGGTAAGCTTCCATCCATATAGGCGCATGAATACCCCGAATGTATCTAGGAACAAATCCATCGTATGGATGGCTAATGTCCGCATCGATGGGAATTCCCAGTCCACAAGAGCAAAACATTCAGCTTCAGAAAGATTTTGTATATGCAGGGTGTGGACACTCAGAAGTATTAGGGTATCTCGCCCACTCTCCGGGCTTAGTAGCCACTGGTCCGAAAAGTCAAGTCCCAACTCTTGTAGTTGGGATAGTCCCCCAATCGCACGAGAGATCGTATGGTAGAATGCGTCCTCTGACCCATTGAGTGTGAGGGAGGTGAGGTGCTCGGCGTAGACATCCAAAATCAGCTCGCCATTCTCCTCATTCCCGTTACTTCCGCAGTTAGAGATGAGGAGATGATCTACGTTAGGAAATGGTTTGTTGATTTGAAAGTGGTCGATGAGAGCTTTGCGCTCGGGGGGGTCCAAGAAGAGGATGTCAAGGCAAAGTTGCCGCGTCCACCACCCAAGAGGGTTTCGTGAGTGTTCCGATAAGGTGTCAGTGTTGAATATTTGACGAAATGCGAGAGTGTTAGACTCCAATGGGGGGGCAATCCATACATGCTCGAATAGGAATTCGAGACAAATTGACCGCCACCGATTACACACGGATCCGAGCTTTCGGATTAATGCCTGTTGCTCTCGGAATTTACTAAATGGATCAGCCTCCACCCATAACTTTGCATACGTCAATCTTCCATGTTGAATGGCTATTTCCAGGATCACCCGCACGATTTCAATTGGAACGATATCCATTATTGTCCTATGGGATGCCTGTAGCAGTGTGAAGCAGTGTGATGTGTGCGCGGTCCCCGATAAGCAAGTTCCACTCGTACTCACCTCTGGGGTTCACGATTCCTGGTAGAATACCTGCAGACTTTTCTAACAAAGAATCGATATGATAGTCACAACCTATCGGTCACGTGGGTCGAGCTCTTGTGGGGGAGTGAAAGACGAGAAACACACGTACCACCTGCCTCACCAATATTAATATTACGTTGGTGAACAAAAAAGTATAAAGAAAATCTTGAAATGGTCTCCCATGCATGTACCATCAATGTAAAATACCTCCATCCCTCACAATATTCGCAGTGCTCACCTTCATTCTAGCCAATCAGCAACCTCACAGTCGGTCTGCCATGAGCTCGCTGCTAACAATTCTATTGGTCTACCTACTGCGAATGCAAGTGCCGTTGATGGCTGGGCTCAGTTGGGAGTCCGGAATGCTTCTCTCAAAATTCAAGTAGCTCACTTTATTATTGATTCCAACGCCATAGATAGAATGACACACTCTAATTAACAAAGTGCAGACTAGTCATTTTGTGAATGTCTCTGAGGCTCTTCCCAACATCGAAGATATCCTGGTGTATCGTTCCGTGTAGTACCTCAAGACAGGCCGCTAAGGTTGGTGCACATCGGAGCGCGAATATGGAGGGAAACACAAATATTTCATCTTTGTCTTTATCAATCAGGGACTTCATACAAGCAAACAGGGTGAAGACTATCCTCCATTTATGAACAGAGAAAGGGTGCCGTTCATTCATTAGACCGTCGCCTACTTCGTATGTCTACATAGGCACTGAGGGGTCAGTAAAACCTAGGTAGTCAGTAAAACCTAGGTAGCAAACGAAGAGATGTCAAGTTACGTTCTCGGCTCCCTGCAAGATAGACAGAGACTAATGCGCACCAATAACTCCACACGCGGACCGGCCACCAGAGTTGCCGACTGAGAGCGAACCAGCGTCGCGTTTCGTACCAAGATCGTCGGTTCCCTGTAATTCGTGCCCGGTCGTCAGATATTGACGCCCCTTAGCGTAGACTGGACGTAACATACATCATGAACTACAAGCGTGTGCCTGTTCCATTCCAGAGTGAACCGTTTGAGACCACATTCCCTGACCCATAAGGAAAGCATGGGACGCACCCAATCACATTGAAATCCCCAAACAGCTGTATCTTCTTGGACCAAATATTAATGTGTGCGACGCCTTGATCATCCGATAGGATATTTCCCAAATCGCCAACGTGTACCTCGTCATCCCCTCCTCCGCCGTGAGTGACGTTATGTGGGTTATAGTGGAGGCCTGAGGAGCCGCATCCGTTGGTTAGGTCGCCGAATACGCTGCGCGGCGGGATAGTAAGAATCGGTATGAATAGTGGAGATGACAGTTGGGAGTGTGAGCGAGCGAGAGGGGAAAACTAACTGGACGTGCGCCCCCCGCTGGGTGTTCTTATCCAAGCCCTGGATGATCCCTGTGATATGTGTTGCGCTATCGGGACATTTTTGCCAAAACTTGAGCGTGCCATTTACGGCTGATGGACCATTGAGGACTACCACGGCCTATATGGAGAGTTGGATATCTCGAAAATTGATTTTGATTGCATACATACAGCAAGGGGTGCGTATTCATATGCTTTGTCGTAGGCCCTTTCGCGCAGTAAGTGGAAGAATCTTTGGTAGGAGGGGCCGAAGATGTGCACAAGGAGCGAGAGGAAGCAAGAGGTAAGGAAGAAGGCGACGAGATAGCCGCGCCTTAATGGCTTGGAGGGGGGCATGTTCTATGCTATCTGGCGGGTCGCCCGGAGTACTAGAGAGGAAATAGAGTTATTAGGTAAATCTGGTGAATTCCACAAAGATGCTGGAGACAGCGGAGGGTTCGAGTGTTGGGTCCGGCAAAGGGGGAGGCGCGATGTCTCAGAGCACGTACGCCATCAGGGCGGAAGTCGACTGTTCTAACAACTGAGCAGATGTGACCAATGCGATGCTGAATGCTGAGGTCGAACAGAGGGATTAAATACCGTCGACAATCGGGGAAACCATCGTTGGCATACAAGTATGCCTGATTAACAGAGGAGGTACACATACAGCGGCTGGCGGAATGTGAAGAGGGTAGTTGCCAGGCCATGGGCCGTGTTGACGGGCACGGCGCACTTTCCAAAGGGCATGTACGGGCATGCCGCCGGTATTGCGCGGTCGATCATATCACCGTTCATCACCGCCCCTTCTGTCTGACCAGGGCACTTGACGATTCCTTGTCTAATTTTACCTAATCTAAAGTGGCAGCTGTTAAATAAATTCCCGCCGCGCCGCGATGGACATCTCAGTCTCTCCGAACTCACTGTTTCTGTTGACCCGGCCTACACCATAGAACAGTACCATCACCGATCATCCACTATCATGGACATCAGCGCCTTATCTTCGTCAATTCCATGATGGCTGCCTTCCAATTCGACCTCAACGCTTGCCATGGAGACTCCCAATCATGCCAACCTCCCGTTATCATAATATGTTTGACCCCAGTATTCGCTTGTGCAGAAGACGTTGCTATATTCTGTAAGGAAAAGCACTTTCAACGGTCCGAACACCAGAATAACGACTTCCCTGCACGACCCCTCGTCCCTGCACTCACCATTATGAACCTCATATCGGTCGGTGATTAAGGGGCGCACAGGAATTGGCCGCAAGCACTCGGTGAATTGAATGCTTCATTGGCGAAAGAGTTATACCCGTTCTCACTCAGCCATGGCCCAATACAACGGAATGTCGACGTATTAATTGAATGATAATACTCGTGACTCTTGTTCCTAGTGGTCCCGGTGGGGTATGAATCTTTGTTTGTTTTGGTCTTTGCTCCTAAATTCCTAAATTGACCTCCTCTAAGAACTTTCCGGGAACGACTAGGGTGTTTGAGTCAACATGGAATCTTCTGGAGTCAAGCCATCGTTCTCCACTGCAGGGAGAAAAGTTCCTCGAAAATTCTAGAGCAGGTTTCAATTCGCTGGCCATGGCGTAAACCAGGCTTCACAACGTCATCAATACTCGAAAGTTCTTTGAGGAGAGCATACCTTTTTGTCTATAAAAGCCGCCTCCTTCGGTCCTCTCTTGGTCGTCAACGAGCAGAAGACAGGAAGCGTTAACCCGCAACGCAACCGGCCCGCCTCTCAACTCGCACGCCCCCTCATCGCTACTTTCTGCTCTCGCTATTCACAATTCACCAATGGCCCTTTCCACCGCCTACTTCTCCCATGACCCTATCTTCAGCCTTGCCGATTTCCCTTCCATCGTCGACGAATTCTTCGGTACTGAGAGAACCCATCCCCAACGACATGGAAGAGGTGAAAAGAACCAGCTCACAGGTCTCTGGCGCCCCAAGTAAGTCGTGACTTGACAGGACGCCGCTTGCTCGTGAGGCAAGATACTAACGGTTGGGTCTTATAGGATGGACCTCCATGAGGATACTCAAACCAACGTCGTGACTGCGACATTCGAGCTGCCTGGTCTCGCAAAGGAGAACCTGCAGATCGACGCCGATGTGATTAACCACCGCCTCACGATTTCCGGCGAGCACAACATCTCCGAGGACAAGGAGGACAAGGCGAAAGGCTTCACTGTCCGCGAGAGGCGCTATGGCAAGTTCTCCCGCAGCCTGCCGCTCCCTCATGGTGTCAAGGTGGGTTGAACCATGTCTCGGCTGGTACGGTCGACAGAGTTACTAACATGGCGTGTGCCACAGCCCGAGGAGGTCAAGGCTGCTCTCAAGGATGGCGTCCTGACAGTTACGTTCCCGAAGTCCACACCAGAGCAGGCGCCTAAGCGCATCGCTGTCAAGGTCGATTAAACCAACCTCTTGCTTGGTACCGTCTCCCGAATACCTCGTCAAGTGATTTCCGTGTAATCGTTGTAAATCCTTCATTGTTCCGGCACGACAAACGCATGTGCCAGCTTAGATATTTAGTGTGACATCATAATGATTATTCGACGTGGCCTTTCTCGGGGTTCACGATTCCTGTAGAATACTTGCGACTTTTCTGACAATGAGACAATATGATAGTCACAACCTATCGATCACGTGGGCTGAGCTCTTGTGATCGGGAGTGAAAGACGAACACACCTGCCTCTCAAATATTACGTTGGTGAACAAAAAAGTATAAAGAAAATCTTGAAATCGTCTTCCATGCATATATTATCAATTAACACAGAATGCCTCCATCCCTTACAATATCCTCAGTGCTCACCTTCATTTCTAGCCAATCAGCAACGTCACAGGCGGTCTGCCATGAGCTCGCTGCTAGCAATTCTATTGACCCACCTACTGCCTATTCAACTGTCGTTGATGGCTGGGCTCAGTTTGAGAGTCCCGAAATACCTCTCTCAAAATTCAAGTAGCTCAGCTCACTTGTTTGTTGATTCCAACGTCATAGAATGATACACAAAATGTGGACTAGTCGTTTTGTGAATGTTCTCCGTGTCGTCGAAGGTCGAAATCTAATCTCAATTAAGCGCCCTGACTAAGTACAAACAGTTATATATCCGGAAAGAAGAACCAATAATCACGAGCCGAGCTACAAGAAATGGAAGCGGCGACGTCTCAAGCCACAAGAATGCAATGGAAGACAAGTGGAATGGAAGACGACGGAATACAATGGAAGACTACGGAATACAATGGAAGGCGAAACCGTTGCTAGGGCACAGCGTATCCATCCCCAACACTCTGAGGGTTCTTCCCAAGATCGAAGGTATCCTAGTGTATCGTTCCGTGAAGTAACTCAAGACAGGCCGCCAAGGTTGGTGCACACCGGAGCGTGAACATGGAGGGATACACAAAAATTTCATCCTTGTCTTTATTAATCAAGGACCTCATACAAACAAATAGGGCGAAGACTATCGTCCATTGATAAATAGTGAAAGAGTACTGTTCATTCGACATTAGAGTCCCATCATATCGCCTACTTCGTGTGTCTACGTAGGCACTGTGGCATTAGCAAAACCTAGATAGCAAACGAAGAGATGTCAAGTTATGCCCTCGACTCCCTGCAAGATAGGTGCGCACCAATAATTCCACACGCCGACCGGTTACCAGAGTTGCCGACTGAGAGCGAGCCAGCGTCACCTTTCGTACCAAGATCGTCGGTTCCCTGTGTTCCGTGCCCCGTCGTCAGCTATTGATGCCTCTCAGTGAAGGCTGGACGTAACATACATTATGAACTACAAGCGTGCGCCTGTTCCATTCCAGAGTGAACCGTTAGAGACCGCATTCCCTGAACCCATAAGGAAAGCATGTGACGCACCCAATCACACCGAGATCACCGTACAGTGTAATCTTCTTGGACCAAATATCAATGTGTGCGACGCCTTGATCATCCGATAGGATATTTCCCAAATCGCCAACGTGTCCCTCATCATCCCCTCCTCCGCCGTGAGTGACGTTCTTGGGGTTCCAGTGGAGGCCTGAGGAGGCGCATCCATTGGTCAGGTCGCCGAATAGGCTGTGCGGTGGGTTAGCAAGAGTTGGTGCGCATAGTGTTGATAGTGGTGGGGAGTATGAGGGAGCAAGAGAGGAAAACTAACTGGACGTGCATCCCCCGCTGAGCGTTCTTAGCCAAGCCCTGGATGGTCCCAGTAATATGTGTTGCGTTATCGGGACATTTTTGCCAAAACTTGAGCGTCCCGTTTACAGTTGATGGACCACTGAGGACTACCACGGCCTAGAGGGAGGGTTGGATATATCAAGAATTGATTTTGATTGTGTACATACAGCGAGGGGTTTGTATTCATATGCTTCGTCGTGGTCGGCCCTTTTGCGCAGTAACTGGTCGGATCCTTGGTCTCCGGAGGGGCCTAAGCCGTGCACAAGGAGCGAGAAGAAGCAAGAGGTAAGGAAGAAGGCGAGGAGATAGCCGCGCCCGAATGGCTTGGAGGGGGCCATGTTCTATGTTATCTGGCGGGTCGTCCGGAGTACCAGAGGGGAAATAAAGTTATTGGGGAATTTCGTGAATGCCACAGAGATGCTGGAGACGAGTGGTCCTACAGCAACGGAAGGCGACTAACAACTGAGTGGAAATGACCGATGCGAATGCTGGATGCTGAGCGTCGAACAGAGAGATTAAATACCGCAAAGACGTATGAAACGGATCCTTTCGGAAGCGACACATCGGGGGAAGCCATCACCGCCACACCGCGATTGACTTTGGTTCTTTGATC
>Ga0307515_10006307_pt1 | contig 23759 bp, 26 predicted proteins | sample 17_EM_MG_FD_194513 | JGI IMG/M metagenome (GOLD analysis project Ga0307515, IMG submission 194513) | Populus trichocarpa ectomycorrhiza microbial communities from riparian zone in the Pacific Northwest, United States - 17_EM | ecosystem: Host-associated > Plants > Roots > Unclassified | place... | reverse complement strand
CCACCGGAAGCACACCGGATAGCCAGGCAGAGTTATCCTCCCATCGAGTTGTGGTCACCTTTGGATTAGAGGTGCAGTGTTCGCCCTCTAGGTACTAGGAGTTTAGGGTGCGAGTGGCCCTGACACATATGCGGTGGACTTCCAGTCTGATTCGTTCTCAGATGCCACTCTTGGGTCAACGATATGATCTGAAGATTTCGGGAGGCTGCTTTTGTCGCTTCCGGGAACAGGTAGAACTTGATCAGAAATGGTGTTGTGGTCTGTGTTACGAGAAAAAGTGTGGTTAGATGAATCATCTGGAATCAAGTCGTTTGCATACCGTTGGATTCCTGATCGCAAGGGGCCAAAGGGTTGGATGTTTGCAAAGTTGAGGCACCGATCCGAAGGTCTGGGGTCAATTCCGTGGGACGGGGGATGACCAAATCAGCTTCGCTTTGACCTTCAACGGGGCTGATCTCGCTTCTTGCTTTGCTTCGCGTTCGATGGATTTTTGGTACACGGAGGAATTTTCGCCACTTCATAATGTCGCTGTGATGGTATAGATGGTCAGATAGTTGGCCTCGTGGCTTTCCTTTCCATTCTGAGCCAACGCTAAGCGCAGAGACAATCCGTCATCTCGCAAACCTCCAGCGCGGTATCGTCAGCTTCGGGTTCCCCCTTCATGCAGGAGGAAACTTTCACCTTCCGCCTTTGCGGACTCTGGCATGACCCTTCTTTTTGTCCAATTTTTTTTCTATTGTTTGTAGTATGCTCAATGCCAGCGCCTTTTCCCGACCTCCCTTGTTGGGCGTTTCCACGGCAGGCATGGCCAATGCGAACGATTTCCTGACGGTCAGCCGGATACACTTGCTGTATATGCTTGTGGGCGCAACCGCCACCAAGCCCCTTAACACGACATCATTGGGGACCACAACTCCCGACCATACCCTGAACTCTACGACACCGAACCCCGTGCATCAAACCACCTTCACCCTATCTATGGCTCGTCTTCCGTTTCTTGAGGAGGGAAAATAACGATGTACTGTCGAAGAAGAAACCAAACGCTCTCGAGAATAGGGAATGCGATTTAGCGAGGCCTTGATTTACTGACCGGCTGACCGGCGGTGCTCGTGCGTCCATGGCGATTTTGAATGTGGAAGAGGTCGATGTCAGGGTTGAAGGAGTTCAGGAACGAGAGTCTTCCTCAGTATGTCGTGCAGTCATCTTTTCGATCTCGGTTATCCAAATCTTGTAACTACAGATGAGGGGTTTAGCGGTCTCAAACGCCCGTTTCGTTGGACTCCCCTTGCCAAACGCCGGAAGCTCGTTGCCACAAACAGGAAGAAATCCGTGAACCCCGACGCCGATCTGAACCAAGAAGAAGCGTGTCATTTCATCGGCTATGTTCCTTCTCGAGGGGAGGTGTGGGGACTGGACGGCTCGAAGCCCAGACCCGTGGAAGTTGTGAGGTTGTCTTCACCATCAGGATCTGGCACGACCGACCATCGAAGTTGAATGGATGTTGTCCAACCCGCGTTGAGTATACAGATGCGCAAGTATTACGGCCGTACGGGGGTGGTGGTGGAATCGGGAGCATCAGATTTGAACCGTTCACGATCGTCGAGGATCAATTTGCAAGTTCTCTGATCAACTCCGGCTCCTGAAAAAAGGACGGATCGCACTGGAGAGTCGGTTAAGAGACGCTTACCCAGACGGGAGGTGTGATACGGTGAGTCGTTTCTCCCTCATCGCTGCCGGGCGATGTTGCTGATGTGTACCATTCAATGCTAAGCTGACCCTGTGTTGTTGAACAGCGCGAGGGGCACTTTCACCACTTCGGCATCGTTCTAGAACCCCTCTCCGCCGGTCAACTTGGGTGCGCAGAAGATAGAGGGAGACAGAGGGAGACCTCCAGATCATGAAAATGACGAAGAGGAACTACCTGACGCACGGGAATGATGCATCGAGAACGCAATTTTGGCCGAGACCCCGATAGATGACGAGCTTGGAAAGCCTCGCTTGGCCATCGTAGGTTCCTACTGACAGTCTACTGCGTTCTTACTCATGGTCCATGCTAGACTGAGAATATCAAACGGACGTTCGACTACGAACCGTTCGCCAACGAGTTTTTAAGGCGTTGCCGGAATGGAGGGAGGCTTACTCCCTTCCCGAATGGGCCCATGAACCCTCCGTCGAGCGGTCGCATCTTTTTGCCTTCACTTTTTTCCCACTTTTTTCTCCTCAGTTTCTTCCGGCTTCTATGCTATGCCGATTTACGATGTTCCTCGAGTCATCTCACTTCTCCCAGCTAGCCATTAACCGATGGTACGAGCGAACTGATGTTATAATAATGGACGTAAGACGTAACCGATTCAATAGCCCCAACGATGATGAAAATATCGTTCGGCGGCATCCCCTACGGTCCTCTCTGAGGGATTGTCATAGACAACCACAGCGCTACTCCTAAACACTAGATTTAGCCTGGGAAGGGGAAACTCAGAAAGCGATATCACGAACCTTCTCTCTGTCCTCTGTATTCACGCACATGGAAGTTTGGTGAGGTAAACGGATACGTGAAGGATGATATGCACACGTACGGTTCTGGAGTCAATCCAGCTGACCTGCGCCTTGAGTTCTGTGAGGCCCACGAGTAGGATTATGTCATATTCCCGCTTGTAGCCCGTTCTCGCGAAGTTTGATGTATACGGAGCGGTCGAGAGGTCGACCTCGACATAGCATAACGTTTCGAACTTGTCTTTATAACATTGAGCGCTTTTCACAAAGTACCATGGGAAGCTGAAGACTCTACCTTCTTCTACGTCCTCCCACTCGGGGGAGGCCAGAGTCCCTGTGTATTTGACAACTCTCGAGAAGACGTGCTGTGGCGGGGTATCCTCGGACGTCATGTAGAAGCTATGCCGGATCTCTCGATCCTCTAGGACCTTGGTGCCCTACAGAGCGAGATAATTCAATCCGGAGAGCCACGTAAAGGTTGCGCATGACGAACCCGCGTCAGCATAGTATCGAAATAACCAGGAATACCTCTCTCCCCCATAGAGTCGATAAACGTCTTGGGTAGGCGTCGGATGTGCTCTGGATCGGAGGGGTTGTATCTGGTGATACAGGGAACACCGTACGTGAATTTTGAGAGCCTGCCCGTGACGAAATGGTCGACGTAAAACGAAACCGCCCCAACGGCAACGGCTTTGTTCCTGTGTGGGTAACCACTGTTACAGCCCGCCTTGATCGCAGGGACAGATCACTCACGTATTTGTCTCTGGCTTACAAAACTTCAAGCCGAGGTCCGAAAGACGCTTCTCGAGTTGTCCGGACAACCACGGGCTTGTGGCAAACCCACCAACGAGAAATGCGAACTGCTCATGAAGAATCAGAATGGTGTCCAAGAACGTCAGAGTATACGGACCGAACTGGTAGGAAGGCGTTCGCTGAAGTTATCCCTGATAGAGTCCACGGTAGATTGAATCGACGGTTCGAAGAATTCTGACACTTGCGCTCTGAGTGGGTGAAAACTTGAATGTCAATTTTCGAATCGAGCGAGTATGGTTTTACCCTTTCAACGTCAACCTCCCGCCCCTGATCCCATGTTCAGGGTCATCGTCTCTCGGGGAGCCAAACCTGACGTGGTGAGTCCCCTGGTCGTTTGCAAAGACCCTCTTCACCCCTTCGTCGAACCTCTGAGAAAATGTGTCCAGGTCCCTGGAGGTGTTGAATTTGGTCTTTCCGAGCTCCCCTGTTTGTAGGCTGAGCAATCGTCGAAAGAGCCGAATGTGAGTACGCACCTCGTGCCATCGCTCTCGCCCTCGCTGTAACGAACTCTCCGCCCTGGGATAAGCCTATAAAAGGAACTATCGAATGGAAGAAACCTGGCATTGCGATTGATCCGCTCACACTCAGGTTGATACAACTCTTCGACCTGCAGCGGCCCACTACTGAGGACTTTGTAGGTGCTGATATCGATGGTTCCACCACCCGCATCGATGATCAACACCTGCTCGTCGGGCTGTGAACGCGTCAATCGACCAGCTCTGGGTAGGGACACGCGACGAACCTTGAGATCTTTACCCGCTTGGGTATGGGTGACGCAAAAGTTGAAACTTGCTTCACCTTCAGTCACAAAGTGGACTCTGGAACGACCCTCCTGGGTGTCGGGAACGATGCCCGCTTGGACCGCGGCGGTTCGAAGTTTTGATTGTTGCGAACCTCCCCACCCATTAGGGTGGGTCAACACCAACTCGACATTGTTTGAGACGGAATTCCACCTGATCTCTGCAGCTGGGTCGGAGGAGATGAAGAGCACTTTTGTCGATTCGAAGAGATAACCCATGAAATCAGCGAACACATCAACGATGGTTTTCCCCTTTGGGAGTCGTGTGCTCATCTGATCCTTCATCTCGGCGGGCAGCTCTGTGGGTGAGAGCATCAACTTCCACCTAATGCGCCGTTAGCACCTCACAGGTGAATGTATAACGGTCACCTACCATTTGATCTTCAGAAACGCGTCGTCATCCTGGAGGTTAACCCCGTTTTTGACCCCACAGAATTTGCCATCGTGATCATAATACATTATGGAGGAAACCTTTTCTGACCCGCTGCCCGGAGTGTTTAGGTACCTATCTCTCATCCGTCATCATTCGTTACTAGATTAGGGAAAGGATGGAATGCCTTACCTTGTAACACATTTTATCTCGGTTTCTTCGCCAGGATCTAAGAGGGCATACGCGGAACCACTGAACGTAGTCCCAATATCGAGAGCGACGACGAGTTTTCGCGAGGGGCCAGAGTAACGGGCACGGGCCACTTCCATGATGGGAGTCGGAGAAAGACAGCAGACAGGGTTTGAAACTGTTCACCAACCGGAACCCGCCACACTTTTTCTTTACATACGTAAGTTAACAGAGATGAAGGGCTCCATACATGAGCCAGCCACACATTGACGTTGATCCCATCAAGAACGTGGGAGGTGCTTAGCTTATGTAAGGCCAAATGATATCGTTTTGAGACGGCTTGGCGGTCGATCTCAAGTTCGTCGCTTTCCCTTTGCCTCAGGCTCAACGGTTTCCCAACGGTTACACGGTGCACAATCCCAGTTTTTTCCCCACATCAAATGTTCTCAAATGTAAGAAGAGTACCATATTATCGTTCACCGTACCTACTGGGCCTTTCAGCTGCTGACTTCTCAAAGGAATGCATCGCACTTCTCCTGCAGAGTTTTCCAAATCCCAGTTTACCGCATGGTCAACTCGTAGAAGACCTTCTCAGAGCAGAGTTTGGTGACGGGATTTCGGAAACACTAATGCCACTCCCAAGCTCGGAGGTTAAGGAGAGGAACAACAAACCTTTCGCGAGAAACACATCAGCAGTCGCTGACGTTCGTATGGCATGGGAAGCTTATATTCGGTCTTGGCCCAAGTTGTTTTAAAAGACATTGTATGTGAGTGCCTAAACGCATACCATGAGGGTAGCCAATGTTAATGGACAATGGCCCCAGTTTGTTGTGTGTGTTGTGTGTGTTCAACACGGCGACACGCCGCCGATATGCACGACGTTGTATTGAATGAAGGCATCCCGGCCTATCTGTCAATTCCCCACAATGACTGTGGGTCCCCATTTTCTGACGACGAGTTTCAACTCATGGATTTGCACTTGAACGGGCTTATACTGGATCCCGATGGATTGGAAATCTCCGAGGAACGTACGACGCTTCGGGAAACAAAGGGGATACATTAGGTACACTCAGACCGTAGGTCAATCAATCCCGTAATTTAGACGTCACACTTTCCCACCTTCTCCCACGAAGACCGCGGCTCGAAACGCATCCCAGGCATGGGAAAATGTCCACGAACCCCATCGCAACGGTTCCAATGTCCTCCTCGCACACCCGGAGCGGCAAACGCCCAACCCATAGACTTTGTAGTTCACACCTCGGCTTGCCGCGTCCAGAATCTTCACCGAGCAGACGTTGTATATCACCGACAATAGTTCGGGTGTTAAAGTGGGTCTCCAGGGTCGTGAGCCCGAGACAACGGGTGGATATCGACAGGAGGGATGAGACGGTGGTGCGACAGGAATTGAGGCCACACACTTTGCCGAGTTGCAGGCTCACCAAGGAGGGCAACGTAACGGCGAGATTCTCCACATCATCGTCCACCAGGCCAAAGGCACAAAAGTCCTCCATCTCGTAACAGCCGCTCCCCACGGACAGCGTGACTAAGTTCCGGAACGATGATATGGAAGACAATAACGCCGAGCCAACGGGGGTGTCCTCAGGGCAATGGAGAAGCTTTAATGTTTCTTTGATGTTCGTGTTCATTGTTGCTGCTGCTGGCGCAAGGCCGTTCCGAGCCTTTCCCTCCTCATTCCCCGCAAGAAGATGGAGCCATGGAATGGCCCCCCATTTGAGGCGGAGCTCTTCGAGAGGCGGAAAAGTGGTTGGTGAAAACGCTTGAGGCGGTTCACCGACTGCAACCCAGGAGGATAAGTTCGGAAGTCGCGTGAGGTGACAAACGGCCTCCTTCGACAAACGTGTGCTGGAGCCGAAACTCCTAAGCGGCGGCCCGCATCGCAGGACGAGGGAAGATATTGCGTCCCTCAGAGGTTCCCCATTCCACGGGCCACACGCGAGGGAAAGCTCTTCAAGAGAAGCGGGTAAACACGAGATAACCTCCTTGACAAGCGGCAGTTGATCCCACAAAACGCCAAAATGAGGGTAACGGGTGTGAAAATTGACACGTTTCAAACGGAGAGAGAGGAAAAGGCGGAAGAAGGGTAAGGGAGCACAAGAGACGTCGACCTCCCAGTCCAGCCTTTCCAACTTCGGGCACAACACCCCATCCGATGAATTGGATGAAAGACGGGAGAGGGCGTCGTTGGTAATACCCCCCAGATCGATGATCAATTCGTGCATCCAGGAGGCATATTGCCGAAGCCTGTCCCAGTCCTCCGGTAGGGGGTCGTGTTCGATCGCCTAAGGAGTCGGTACAGTACATGACCCAAGCAAAAACTGCACCCACTTACGAGTGATCTGACGTAGCGCGCCCCCTCGATCCAGGTGTGCTGCGGCAGCACCTCCACGAGTGTGATCAGCGAGGATTGTCGTTTCCAGAGTGAACTAAGAGCAGGTCCCCAGAAGGACCTGCAAGTGAGAGCGAACGAAACGGTTGTTCGTGGGCTGATTTCGACCAATTCATCGATGACAAGTCTCGCCAGCTCGTCGATCTCGACGATTCGGTGTGGCATGAGTGGAAGAAGGAAGGAGAGGTATTACGGAAATTTCCGATTCGCTTCAACATACGCATCCCCATCTTTCCTATGTACATTCCGGAAACGCAGAACACAAGCCAAGTACGTAAATACTACCTCCCGGAAGTTCCAGCTAGGAATCTGACCCCCTCTCCATCTGCAGCGGTGATAATCTGCGCCCATGCGGTCTTTGCCAAAATCGCGATCACCTTCTCCGAAAATTCTGAGGGAATGGGAGGCCCTACGATCTCGTAGAAGGTCATGATGGCATTCGGCTGACCGGTTGAGCACGCCTAGGTAAAACACCCCATGAATGACACAAGTTAGCTCTCGGACCCGAGAAGTCGGTCGTCTGGGCCTACCCTTTGCGTAGAACTCCGGCCCATTCTTCCGGGAGTCGCCAGTAGGACGGAACGGATTTGTTTAGCAGGTTATTACACCGTGAGGTTCTTTGCAGCCATCTGGGAGATAATATACTGCAGGTGCGACGGTGGTATTTTCCCTAAGTGAATGACGTGAGTACAGGGGGGGCCGGCACGAAGAAAGTGCGCACGATTAATCCTCGAATTCCCCGACATCTCGTCCCAATCACCCCCATCGGTTTCAGCTTCCTCAACCCTAAGTGGGAACAGCTTCCTAAACCTCGCATAGGAAAGTACGAGTTTCGTCCATTGCCCGGTCAGAACTGCTTCGAGCGGGACTCGGCTATTGACTACCCTCCAGGAGGAGGCGCAGTGGGGTGGCGAGGAGAGGTTTTCTCCGGAGGAAGTGTCATACGGATGTGAAGAACGGCGGCGTAGAGTGTATGGAAGGCGGAAGGAAACCCGTCTGGGTCGTGTACGCTGATACTGCCATGGCCTAGTGGATGAACGGGATTAAGAGACTTGGTTTTACCTATTTTTCTTGCATAGTGAAGCCTAGTCTCCTCAAGCAGACCACGTAATAACACTGACGATCTCACCCGATGTAGCGATTTGAGTGAATCCCACGTATGTTCACCATCCATATCGACTCGCAGCAATCCTCTTAAATTATCACACTTCTCACTGGCCGCTGATCAACAGTGTCGCTGCACTCCCGGAAGGTCGCATGCACGAACGTTGTGATGATGTAAACAAGAAAAAGCTGGTCAGCTAAAGAAAAAGCCCTGAGGATCCTGTTATGTGGTCCACTCTGAGTGACCGTTGGATATAACTACGGCATCACTCCTGAAAAGATAATTTAGCCTTGTGAACGAGGGACTCTAGGAACGGTTTTTCGAACCTTTTCTCCTCCCCCTATACTCACATCACAAAAATCAGAGATGGAGCTAAGCAAGACGAGATTCACTGGGACGTACGGTTACGGAGTCAATCCACCCGGTCTGTACCTTAAGTTCTGTAGGGCTGACAAGTAATATCACATCAAAGCTCCGCGTGTAGCACACCGTGCCTGTTCTTCCGAGCTTTGTCCGATGCTCAGCAGTGGAGAGGTCTGCCCGTGTCTTGTACACCGTTTCGAACTTATCTGCTTGACTTGAGTGCCCCTCACAAAATCTTTCGAGAAATTAAGCGCATTACCTCGTTCTATATCCATCCACTGAGGGGTACCACGCGTGCCAGTGTACTTGAGAATCAATTGGGGGGCGTATTCTCGTGGGGTGTCTTCAGTTACATAGCAGAAGCTGCGTCGGATTTCTCGGTCCTCCAGAACCTTGGTACCCTATAACACAATGAAGTTGTCTCGGAGGGTTGATAAAGGGGGTGAATAACGGACCCTCGATAGCATGGGTTCGAAACAGCGAGGGACCTTTTTATCCCCTGCGAGATTAAGCCGTAAATTGTGTTCACGTTTGATATGTTCTGGATCGAGGGGGTTATAGGGAATGTGGCAGAGTACGCCGTACGTAGATTTTGAGACCCCTTTCGCAAAATTGTCAACGTAGAATGAAACTGCCCCGACTGTGACTGCTTTCGTCCTGTGCACCGTTAGATTCTTCGCAATCATGGGGACAGATCACTCACGTATTTGTGTCTGGCTTACAAAGCTTCAACCCAACGCCCAAAAGTCGCTTCTCGAGTTGTTCGGTCAACCACGGGCTTGTGGCAAAACCACCAACGAGAAATGCGAACTGCTCATAAGGAATTAGGAAATGCGTTCAATAATATCGGGGTATACGGACAGAATTGGCGGGAAGGCGTTGATTATCCCTGATAGAGTCCATGATAGACCGAATTGAAGGTTCGAAGAAGTCTGATACTTGCGCTCTGAGTGGGTGAAAGCTTGAATGCCGATTTTCGATCTGAGTGAGTTTGGTCTTACCCCGTCAGTGTCAACTTCCCAGCCTTGATGCCATATTTAGGATCGTTGTCTCTCGGGGAACCAAATTTGACGTAGTGTGTCGCCTGGTCGTTCGAAAATGTCTTCTTTACCTCTTCGTCGAACTCCTGGGAAAACACTGCTAGGTCCTCTGGGGTGTTGAATTTGGACTTTCCCAACTTCTCTGGTCGTGGGCTAAGCAATCGGTGTATGACTGAAGTGTAAGTATGCACCTTGGACCATCGCTCTTGCCCTCGCCGTAACGAACTCTCCCCCTTGGGGTAAGCCTAGAATGGGAGTTGTCTAACGGAAGAAATATCATAGGCACTTCGATTGATCCGACTCACACTTAGGTTCGTATAATTCTTCGACTTGTAGCAGCCTATTTTTGAGAACTTTGAAGGTGCTGACGTCAACGGTCCCACCGCCTGCGTCAATAACCAAAACTTGCTCCCCAGGCTGCGAGCGTGTCAAACGTCTAGTTGTGGGCTAGGATGGGGTGACGAACCTTTACGTCTTTACCTGCCTGGGTGTGGGTAGCGCAAAAGTTGAGACTCGCCTCCCCCTCAGTCACAAAGTGGACTCTAGAATGCCCCTCTTCTGTGTCAGGGACAATGCCTGCTTGGACCGCGGCCGTTCGCTGTTTCGTTCGTTGTGTGCTTCCCCACCCATTTGGATGGGTCAAGACGAGCTCGATTTCGCTAGACACCGAGTTCCAGCGGAGTTCTCCGTTTGTATCGGAGGAAATGAAAAGCTCTTTGGTCGAATCAAAGAGATAGCGCATAAAATCGGCGAACACATCGACAATGGTTTTCCCCTTGGGAAGTTGCGTGCTCATCTGGTCCTTGATCTCGGGGGACAACTCTGTCGGCGAGATCATTAATTTCCACCTAATGCGCCGTCAGTGTCTTGGACGAGTGAACGTATAGCATCCTCCCACCATCTGACCCTCAGAAACGCGTCGTTATCTTGGAAATCGACCCCATTCTCAACACCACAGAATTTGCCGTCGCGATCGTAATACAATGTTGAGGGAACTTTTGCAGACCCAAGGTTCGGAGCGTTTAGGTACCTATTCCTCGTTCGTCACCACTTGTTACTAGGTCAGGATTGGAGATACTTGCCTTGTAACGGGTCGGATCTGAATGGCTTCGTCAGGATCCAACAATGCATAAGCGGCGCCACTGAACGTAGTCCCGATATCAAGGGCGATGACGAGTTTCCGCGAAAGACCGTAGTAGCGAACGCGGGCTGATTCCATGATGGGAGTCAAGGAAAGACAACAGACAGGGATTGGTATCTTTCACCGACCAAAGTCTTTGAATATTTCTTAGGGCGCGCCACACTTTCACTTTACGTAACGGAGGTGAAAGCGCGCCGCACGGAAGCCGGCCACACAATGAAAGTTGATCCCATCAAGAACGGGGGCAAACATACTTGATCCCCACGTATGCATTCGTCCCTCACGTATTTGCCTTTGAGCCACGACCAGCCACCCGCACTATGAGCCAAAGTCCTACGCTCAACGCCTTGTCCGCCGCGCTCAGTGTCTTTGTCTTATCTGCCGCGCTCAGCCTCATTGCCTTCCCCACTCTGCCATGGGGGAGCCAGAATGGATCGTCGGGAAGATCAGGAAAGGGCTCGATGGGACGGGCGGAGAGGCAGGGGGTTGGCGTGGTAGGGCTGAGGGGTGGGGATGAGAAGTTGGCGAGGAAGGTCAAACGCAAAGAGGACCGGGTTGTGGAACTGGAGCACGAGATTGGCCAGATGCGTGGCTCTTACCAAGAGGACGTTCAAAGGCGGGCCCAGCACATTCTAGCGGTGGAGGAACGGCTGAAACAAACCGAAGAACTGTTGGCAACGAGGTCCGCAGAACTTTCCGTGGCGCAAGCTTTCCTCTCCACGACGGATCGCCTATCCGAGGCGGAGGTGCTGAGCATTGTCCGTGATATGAACGAAAACATCTACCAGATTGCGGTCAACCTGACCGAGGAATGGGAGAAATTGGAGTCGTCACAGGTCATTGGCCCAATGGATATCGATCCCGCCTCACAGTCCTCCGTCCCAGCCCTCGTTCAACTGGTCCGCAACCGGGACTCCACGAGTCTAATCTTCCTGCTTCAGTCGTGTCTCTGCTCACAGGTTGTGAACATGACGTCGGGTTGGGGTCACCACCGGGAATTAGCTATACTGGAATCCGTCTATCAACGCTTGTCCGCCTCGGGTGAGCATCGTATCTACCCCTCGGCAACACCTGACTTACAGATCACAGAGGGCCGAGCAATCTCAGCAAGATGGAGGGCGTTAACTCATAGCTACCTCCCCCGATCACCCCCTCATTCCGCGTCCCTGGTGGAGCAGTTAGCGAATGTCCTTAACGAGACAGGATCATTCACGTCCACCCAACAGTCTCTCGAACTCGTTAAAGCCGTGGCGCTCGAAGGAATAGAATCAATTATCCGACTTACCGAGCGTTTGGAGTTCGTGTTCATGGTAGAGGTCACATCCAGCGATATATCCCTTCTATCTGAAACCCCAGGCACCCTATTCGATGGCGCGAGAATGGTCAATGAATTCGCATCCGATGATACTCCTGCTACCCCAGGAGGGCAGGATAGGATCGCGGGAACGACGGAAGTGGGAGTTGGGAAAAGTACGTCTGGGCCAGGTGAAGATCGGCAGGCAGAAATTCTGTTGAAGACCAAGGTGGTTTTGGAAAAGGACGTGATAGGCTCGTAGAAGATCGAGGGTGGTGGTGGTGGTGGCGGTGTTGCGACGAAATGAAACGGAGCAATATATTTATCGTTCTCTCGGCGGTTGGAGCGAGTGAAGCCAGGAGCCGTCAATGAACGGGCAGGCTGAACCAGATTGGTGGTTTGAGGCGGAGACGTGCATAATACCTGCGAAAATCTGTGCAGCACCTTCCGCGTGTAGGCCCCCTCTGAAAATCGATCACACCCCCTCAAATGCATAGGCCAGGTGAGTGCTATTGTGTTATTGCGATACAGGAAAGTTTAGAAATCGTCATCAAAATCGTTATCGTAAGAAGCGACCCTTGGGCCAGAGTGACTATTCTCTGATGCGTCCCCGTACACGACAGCTGCGTCGCTGCTGTGATCCAAGTAAATCTCAGTTAGTTCAGGGCATAACATATGCATGCTTAATAAGAGGAGGCACCTTCTTTCCACCCCCTACGGTTACAAAGAAGTCAGAAAAGGCGGTTTAACCAGTTTTATCCACGAATACGCACAGTTCTGGAGTCGGTCCAGCGGATTTGCGCCTTCAGCTCCGTAAGGCCCACCAGCAACACCACGTCGTAGTTCCGAGAGTAACACATCCTCCCGAATCTCCCGGGTTTGGAGGTGTGCGTTGCGGCGGAAATGTCGGCCACAACATGGCAGAGGGTTTCAAACTTGTCTGTCAGATTGTGAGTGTGGAACGCGGAAACCCTGCCGTTGGAATCAACAGCCATACCTCGTTCTATATCCATCCACTGAGGCTCATGTCGATCGCCATCGTACTTGATGACCCGCGCTATTACATCTCTTGCTGGGGCCCCCTCACGAACCACGTGCATCGTTGTACGGATTTCTCGGCTTTCGAGAACCTTGGTACCCTGAATCGCCATGAATTCCGTACCCGTAAGCATGGTGAATTAAATGGGAATAAAAGTTTGGTTCTGAACCTTGGAGAGCATGGTTTCAAAGGCATCAGGGACACACTTGTCTCCTTCAACGTCTATGTACGATTTGTGCTCGCGTTTGACGTGCTCTGGGTTAAAGGGGCGGTAGATGACAGCGCATGGGATGCCGTATGTGAACTTTGAAATCCGTCCCGTGACAGAGCTGTCGAGGTAGAACGAGACAGCTCCAACCGCAACCGCTTTGTTACTGCGCGGAAATCGTTACGCGAGGCATCAAAAAGAGGAGAATCGCTCTCACGTTTGCGTGTCTGGCTTGTAAAACTTCAACCCGAGATCGGAAAGTCGTTCGTTGAGCTGTCCGGATAGCCACGGGCTTGAGGCAAACCCGCCGACGAGGAATGCGAACTATACGCGCATCTTCAGGTATGCAGGCCAAATGAAACTCAATTCACGAACCGAGTTCATGGAGAGGATTTCCGTAAAGTTCTCCCTGATAGAATCCACCGTGGATTGAATGGAAGGTTCGAAAAATCCTGACACTTGTTTCCTGAGCGTGTGCAGGGACGTGAGCACTGGGGCGTTGAGAGGGTGAGCAGTAGCTTACCCCGTTAGCATCAGCCTTCCTGCCTTGATCCCATGCTGGGGGTCGTTATCTCTCGGCGAACCAAACTTGACGTACTGCGCTCCCCTGTCGTCAGAAAATACCCTCTTCAAACCCTCGTCAAACTTCTGGGCAAATGTCGAAATGTCTTCAGGAGTATTGAACCTCGATTCTCTCAACTTTCCTAGTTGTGGTTGGACGGATTGTGTAACGGATAGGTAATACCTAAACCCACCTTGGACCAACTCCCTCGCCCTCGCTGTAACGAATTCTCCGCCTTGTAGTAAGCCTTGCAGGAGTGTCTCAATGATTGAACAAAAAACCGGAAGCAAGAAAACTCACATTTTGGCTGGAATAGTTCCTCGACCCGCAGAGGTGAATTGTCAAGTACTGTATAGGAACTGATATCGACGGTTCCTCCTCCCGCATCAACAATGAGCACCCTGTCACCGAGCTACCGACGTGTCAGACAACGTGCAAGTGGATGGTAACGTAAGCAATGTCAAACCTTGAGGTTTTCCCCCGCCCGAGTGTGGGTAGCACAGAAGTTGAAGCTTGCCTCTCCCTCGGTCACGAAGTGGACTCTAGAATACCCCTCTTGGGTGTCGGGGACAATCTTTGCTCGGACGGCGGCAGTCCGGAGTTGACTTTGTTGTGGGCCACCCCACCCATTGGGATGGGTCAACACGAGCTCGATCTCGCGAGCCACTGAGTTCCAGCGGCGTTCTCCGTTTGGATCGGAGGAAACGAAAAGAGCCTTTGTGGAATCAAAGAGATAACGCATGAAATCGGAGAAGACATCGATGATGGTTTTACCCCGCGGGAGGTTCTTGCTCATCTGATCCTTCATCGCCGCAGACGGCTCTGTGGGTCCGATCAAAAGCTTCCACCTGTGGTCGTGAGCAACGGCGGAAGAGGGGAGATGAATACACTGCGTCCACGAACCATCTCATCTGAAGGAGACTTTCGTCGTCCTGGAGCCCCGTTCCGTTCTCAACACCTCGAAAGGTACCATTTCGATCGTAGTACAGGATCGAAGGAACTTTCGCTGACCCAACGTTTGGGTTGTCAAGGTACCTGGCTCCAGTTCACCATCGTTTTTAGATAGTAGGGTAGAAGAAGGGCTTACTTGGTGACCGGGTTTATTTGCGGGACTTCGTCAGGGTCCAGAAATGCGTACGCGGCACCACTGTAGGTGGTGCCGATGTCGAAGGCGAGAACGAGCTTTCGAGAAGTGCCACGATAAGGTGTTCTGGTCATGGGGAAGGACAACGGTGATGGAAATTGGACGCAGGACGGAGACTATATGTATGTTCCTCGGGTCCAGCCACACTTTCCTACTATCATCAAGGGCGCAGGCGCCACGCCTTTGTTGGCATGTTGAGGAATTCACAAATACATCCGATATCACAAGATGTCCGCCACACTATTGGGGACAGCCCAATGTTCGACTTTCTCCCCGGCTTCGATCTTTCTCACTTCACCACTTCGTTCGACTACAACGACATGCACTTGTCCACCGAAGAGCCATTGATACGGTCCCGAGAACTCCTCCCGGATTCGAAGGAGGGGAGAACGATCAGGTCCGAAGAAGTCAGGGGGCTGCGGGGAGCGACGGACAACTTGGTAGAAAGGCAGAAGGCGAAAATCGACGCTCAGAAGGCTGAGATTTTCAGGCTGAGAAATTGGAAGGAGAGGTATGCGAAGAGGTACAGAGAGGCCAAAGAGCGGATCTCGGAGTTGGAGCACGACATTGGGAAGGTTTCCGATGACCACCAAGAGACTTTGGAGAAGTACGACCGGCGTATCCGAGCGATGGCAGACCATCTCGAACGAACCGAGGAACTTTTGGCAGCCAGGTCGGCAGAACTCGCCGGGGCGCAGTACTTCTTATCGACGACAGACCGCCTATCTGAAGCGGACGTGTTAAGCATCGTCCGTGACCTGAACGAAAACATCTTCCAAGTTGCGGCCAACTTGACTGAAGAATGGGAGAAGTTGGGGTCTTCGCGAACGAGCAGGTTCGACATAGATCAACGTGATATCGATTCCTTCGCTCGGTTCTACGGACCCGCCCTCATCCAGTCAGCCATCGACCGGGACCCCGCGGCTGTGACCTTCTTGGTTCAATCATGCCTCTGCTACCTTGCGATGAAATACACATCGAGTTGGCGTCACGATCAGGAGTTAGCCACGCTGGGGTCCGTTTACAAACGTTTATCCGACTCTGGTAGGTACACATCCCCCGCGACCAGCAAACGCGACTCACGTATCTTAGAGGGGCAAGCAATCTCGGCTAGATGGAGGTCCTTGACCCACAGTTACCTCTCCGAACCGCCACCTCATTCCGCTTCGATCGTGAAGCGCGTTGCGGATGTCCTTTGGATCACAGGATCGTTCTCCTCCCCTCAGCGTTCAATTGATCTTGTGAAAACAGTGGCGCTCAGTGGATTAGAAACAATCGACCGACTCGCACTGCGCTTGGACACCGCATTTATGGTGGAGGTCGCATCCAGCGACATGTCCCTTGTATTCGAAACCCCGCTCACCGTGTTTGACGAAACGAGAATGACCAACGAGTTTGGATCCGACGAGGCTTCCACCCCCGGGAGGCGGGATAAAGTTGCAGGGACAACGGAAGTGGGCGTAAAGCAAAGCGTATGTGGGGGGCGGGACAAAGGTCGACGCACAGAAGTTTTGTTAAAAACAAAAGTGGTTTTGGAGAAAGACGTTGTGGACTTGTAGAGGATGGATATTGGTGTGGCGGGAGATATCGCGACGAAGCTCACGAACCGGTGTACATTCTCAAATTTGGCACGAGTAAACCATTTGGACGCCTTGTAACTTCGGGCGCCACCCCTGCAAGATCAAGAAATGTAGAGGAGAAAGAACTTGGTACAATCCAAGAAGGAAGGGCCGAGTTGAATGCCTGCTAGGTCATCCACGCCTTGCAGCGATCCTCTTCAATTATCAAACTTCTCGCACCGGTCGTTGACCGATGTGGTACAGCTGTGCTCTCGCGATGGTTACATGAACAAACGTTGTGATGATGGGGACAGAACAGGGCCAGCTCGCTAGAGAGAAGAGCTCTGAAAATATCTTTAGGTGGTCCAGTCAGACGGGCCGTCGTATACAACTACGGCATCGCTCCTGGAAAGTAAATTTAGCCTTAGGAACGAGGGACTCTGGGAACGGTATTTCGGACCTTTTCGCCTCACCCTAAACCCACACGTCGCAGAAGTCAGAAAGGGGAACAGGGTAAGACAAAATTCCTCGGGAACGTACGGTTACGGTGTCCGTCCAACCGATTTGTGCCTTGAGTTCTGTTCTGCCGACAAGCAATATCACGTCAAAATCCCGCGTGTAACACATCTTGCCGGACTTTCCCCGCTTTTTCTGATACGGAGCAGTAGAGAGATCTGCCCGTATATCGCACAGTGTCTCGAACTTGTCTGCTTGACTTCAATGACCTCACAAAGTTGTTGGAGAAACCAAATATCACCTCGTTCTATATCCATCCATTGAGGTGCAATTTGCGCGCCAGTGTACTTGACGATTGACTGGAAGGCCTGTAGCTGTGGGGAGCCCTCAGTCACATAAGAGAAGTTGGACCGGACTTCATGGTCCTCTTCAACCTTGGTACCCTGTAACGTGATGAAATTGTTAGGAGGATCGATAAAAGGGGGCAGATGACAAACCCGGGATAGCATGGTTTCGAAACAATCGGGGACCCGCTTGTTTCCCTCGGGATCCAACCATGACTTATGCTCACGCATGATATATTCTGGATCGGAGGGTTGATAGACAGTAACGCTGGGTGCACCGAATGTGAATTTTGCGATCCTTCCAGTCACAAAATGGTCCACGTAGAATAAAACTGCCCCCACTGCGACCGCTTTGTTGCTGTGCGTAACCGGTGTTAGAGTCGGCCCCGTCATGGAAACGGGTCCCTCACGTATGTGTGTCTGGCTTGCAAATCTTCAACCCGAGACCCAAAAGCCGATTCTCGAGTTGTTCGGACAGCCACGGGCTCGTAGCAAACCCACCAACGAGGAACGCGAACTGTCACTGGGTGATCAGGAACACAGTTTGAGAGGCTCTGGGCACACGAACCGAATTGGTAGGAAGGTGTTGACTGAATTTATCCCTAATACAGTCCACAGTGGATTGGATAGAGGGTTCGGGGAACCCAGAAACCTGCGAGCTGTATGCGTGGGTGTTTGAATGTCAGTTTGTTTATAGGGTGAGTGAGAGTTTACCCAGTCAGCATGAGCCTCCCGGCCTTGATTCCGTACTGGTGGTCGTTATCCCTCGGAGAGCCAAATTTGACGTGTTGAGGTCCCTGATCGTTCGAAAAGACCTTCTTCATCCCTTCGTCAAACCTCTGGGAGAACGCTGCCAGGTCTTCGGGGGTGTCAAATTTGGAGCCTCTCAGCTTCTCTGGTTGCGAGTTGAGTAATTGGTCTGTAAGGAGTGTTCGAACGTACCTTGTACCTTGGCTCTTGCCCTCGCTGTAACGAATTCTCCACCTTGGAGCAAGGCTGAAAGCCATCAAACGAGTGCATCTGCCATTATGACTGTTCGGACTTACACTCAGGTTCATACAACTCTTCGACCTGTAATAGCCGATTATTGAGAACTTTGTAGGTACTGATATCGATGGTTCCACCGCCCGCGTCGATGATCAAAACTTGTTCGCTGGGCTGCGGGCGTGTTAAACAACTAAATTTTGGATAACAGGGAACGGACCTTCAGGTCTTTACCCGCTTGGGTATGTGTAGCGCAGAAGTTGAAACTTGCTTCACCTTCGGTCACAAAGCAGACGCTGGAGCGCCCATCAGGGGTGTCGGGGACAATCCCCGCTTTGATCGCGGCGGTTCGCAGTTGCGTTTGTTGTGGGCCTCCCCATCCGTTTGGATGGGTCAACACCAATTCGATGGACTTTGAGATGGAGTCCCATCTAAGTTCTCCACTTGGCTCCGAGGCCTTGAATAGCGCCTTTGTTGAATCAAAGAGATAACACATAAAATCAGCGAATACATCGACGATGGTTTTCCCTTTTGGAAGTCTTGAGCTCATCTGATCCTTCATCGCGGCAGGGAGCTCTACAGGTGAAAGCATCAACTTCCACCTAGTTTGCCGTCAGTGTCTCACACAGGTGAACTCATCGCAGCCCCCCACCATCTCATTATCAGAAACGCATCGTTATCCTGGAAATCGACCCCGTTCTCAACACCACGGAAATTGCCGTTGTGATCGTAATACAATGTGGAGGGAACTTTTGCAGACCCAGGGTTCGGATTGTTTAGGTACCTATCTCTGGTTCGTCACCGTTGGTTGCCAGATCAGGGATCGGAGGGAATACTTGCCTTGTAACGGGTTGGATTCGAGGGACTTCGCCAGGATCTAACAACGCATACGCAGCACCACTGAACGTAGTCCCGATATCAAGAGCTACAACGAGTTTTCGCGAGGGGCCGGAGTAGCGGTCACGGACTACCTCCATGGTGGGAGTTGGAGAAAGGCAACAAACGGGGTTCGTAATCGTTCAAACATTGCTAGCACTAGCCAGGGATTCGCCAGACTTTCCCTTTGCGGGACAGAGATGTAAGCCACACATTGAGATCGATCAAGAACGAGCAAAGCCTACTTAATCCCCATATTTGTCCTCCACGGGTTTGTCTTCCAACCACAACCCACCCGCTCTCCGACCCATAACCAGTCCCACTGACTCTCTGCCACCCGCGAGTGAGGTTGAATTTTCGACGGTGTCCCAGGGTCGACACGCTTCGACACCAGACGATCCGAAGCCTCCGGGAGGAGATACTGCAAGACCTGTGGGGTTGATGCGATCGAAAAGGGGAACGTGGGGCGTCGAAGGACCCCTTGTCAGGGGGGAGAGGGAAGGTAGGAAAGTGATGGGGAAGCGTGGGCGCAAGAAGGATCAGGTCGAAGGGCTGGAGCCCAAAACTGGGAAGATACACGACCTCTACGAGGAAGATGTGCAGAGGCGGACCCAATACATTTGGCCGGTGGAGGAACGGTTGAAAAAAAAACGGACAAATGGGAAACTATTTGCAACGACGTCCGTAAAACTCCGGGACACACACTTTCTTATCAACCATCTATCAGGGGTGAAGGTGGTAAACATCGTCCGCGATCTGAACGAGAATATCTACCAAGTCGCGGTCAACTCGACCGATGAATGGGAGAAAATGACCCATCGCAACCACTCGTCGAATGTATATCTCGACCCTGCCCTCGTCCAAAAGGTCCCCGGTCGGGACCCCGTGGACTTGACATTCCTGTTTCAGTCGTGTGTTCCCGGGTGGTGAAGATGACCTCGAGTTGGCGACATCGAGTCTGTTTACCAACGGTACCTGCATCAAGTGAGCATCGTATCGCCGGCGCCGGGTAGTACATGACTTACGTATCATAGAGGGGCAAGCAGTCGGAGGTCGACCGATACCTCTCCCGACCGCCGTCTCGTTCCGCCTCGTTGGTGGAGCAGTTTGCGAGTGTCCTTAACGGCCCAGGATCGCTCTCGTCAGCTCGACAGTCACTCGGGCTCGTTCAAGTCGTGGCTTTTGAAGGAATAGAGGTAATCATCCGACTTCAACCCAGCGCTTGGGACACGCGTCCATCGTAGAGGTCACCACCAGCAACATGGCCCTTCTATTCGAAGCCCAGACACTACGTTCGATGGCCAACGAGTTTGGATCCGATGGTACTTTTAGAGGCACGGGAAGAAGGGGTATGATTGCGTGGACGACAGAGGTGGGGGTCCGGAAAAGTCGTCAAAAGAACATTCTGTTGAAGACCAAAGCAGATGGGGGGGGGGCATTGGGAAGAATTTCAAGGATTTTCGAAAGTGTTTCTTGGTGTATGCAAACGATGGTCAAAGTTGGAACGCTGACGGGATCAGGTAAACCGGCAACCTCCGAGTGCCGCGTCCGCGCTGCGTCCGAACTGCCATCTGACCGCTTCAAGAATGGAAAGAACGTTATGTCTTGGTACAATCTAAGCATCTTCTAGTATATCTAGATGAAATTTTTGTCGCTGTATATAACCCTGCTGCGTCTATGTTTCAATCTACCCAGATCTTACGCTCTGGTTGGCTCTGGCATCTGGTCAGGAGTCACGGTGTCCTTATTGTGCTGCTGTAGCTCGGATTTCCGGGGGTACAACTTCACGATCCTCGACTTCCTGATATCTTCGCTTGCCTCCCCAAAATACCTCTTGCTTGCAAAACTCCAGTCCAGGTTCCCAACCTCCCAGGCCTCAATGGCATCGATGAACTTGCCCACCGCAGAGTCAACCTCCGGCCCGAAGCTGGGGAAGTTCCGTCTTGCTTCGAGGAGACGCTGAACGAGGTCAGCGAACGCCTCTCCGACGTGGTCAACGGCTTGTTGCAGGGTATACCCCTTGTGCTCCATCAGGATGGTGATGATGTTGGAAGCGTCGATCTCCCGGGACCGCTCCATGTTGAAGCTGTACAAGTCCTGGTGAAAGGTGAAACAAGGTACGTGGCTCAGATTGGCACACCGAAGGCATTTTTTGGCGATATAACGTACATTGGCCCAACAGACGAGGTCCATTCCAATAACCGTGATTTCCTTGAAGGCCGGATGTTCGACAACCTCATCCGGGAGGTCAATCCCCAACGCAGGCTCCATCAGGGCAAAACATGAGAGCACTCCGCTGTTGCCCCTGCGCACGTAATGGTAGTGTTCCAAGTCGACGGCCTTGCCGCTCGCACGATACTCGGCTTCCATTTGTACTGCGTCCGCATACACTACGTTCGTTTGATAGAAACGGCGTTGGCAGTTTGGAGTTGCAACTTTCCTGAGTCGGTCTGCAAAACTTCGGGGACAAATTAACCCGAGGCAAGTTATGCGGCATGAGCCGGTGTATGACTGCCCACCTAATGAGCATCTTGGCGAGCTGTGAACCATTATCACAGTCCGGATCGTTTCTCAAGATGCGAACCAAGAGATGGATTGTCTCCTGCGCTCCATCAGGGTCCTGAGTATCGCTGACTTCGTCTAACATAAACAAGACGTTGATAAAATCCGCGCACAGGCGGAACACATCGCGGGGTGCATAAGGGTAGCTGTAAGAGGCGAGGAGCTCGCTGTATGTCGAGGTGAAGCTGGCGCGGCGGTGGTGAGGGAGAATATTGTAGCTGTTGATCCAATCTCTGGACTCCTTGCAGACGACATCGAAATGAGGGTTTTTGCTGCCTTCGAAGGGAAGTGCTGCATAGAGGTCTGGGAGAATGAACTTGTCGCCTGACTGAGCCATTGCTGGGGGGGCTTGGGGCTTGTGCTACCCATGTAAACCCTTCACAACTTAAGTAGCCTTCCTGTTTCGACCTTGATCAGGTAAATACGCGACTGGCGGTCAGCCTGGAAATCACGAGGATGGCTGTCCAAGATCCCCGAGATGCGAGGAATGAATTGTGGGCAGTCGTGGGTGACAGACCGTATCTCATCTATAATACAAGGGAAGATTCAATCTTCTCGCGCTCTGATCGGCTGCCAGGAGACAACGTCAGACAATCTATCTATAATACAAGGGAAGATTCAATCCTTCTCGCGCTCTGATCGGCTGAGACAACGTCAGACAAATCGGTAGCAGTAACTCCTCTTGACTTCGGCCCCTTCATTCCACACTGAAAGCTTCGGCTTCAGGCCTTCTGGCTCGCGTCCCCCGTACAAGTAAACATACAACACTATGTAGCAGATAGTACATAGCCCCTTAGTCAATTTTTTCTAAAAGCGCTGAACGCGTTCGGGCAAACCGGTAGCAGTAGCGCCTCTGGCTTGCGGTAACGTTATAAAACTTCAACCCCAGGTTCCAGGCCCCAGATTCAGACTCGGGCCCAAGCCAATGCCTGTCAAATTCGGGCAAACCGGTGGTGGTAACTTCGTACCGGCGCATCAAGCTTCAATTTTAGGTTTCAGGTCTTCAGACTCGGGCAAACTGGTAGCGGTAGCTTCGTACCGGCGCATCAAGCTTCAACTTTACGCCTTCAGGATCAGACTCGAGACCAAGCCAACCCCTGTTGCATTCGGGCAAACCGGTGGCAGTAGCGCCTCTGGCTTACGGTAACTTTATACCAGCGCATCAGGCTCCAACTTCAGGTTTCGGGCCTTCAGGCTCGAGCTCAAGCCTACGCCTGTCGCATTCTACTGTGAATCCCCCAACACGCTGTTGGTCATACATACTTTCAAGTAACATTCGACGCTCGTTCAGCAGTCTGTTGCCTCTGCCGTTCTGAGTCTCACGTCGATATCCTCGCGCTGTCGGTCCGCACCCGAGTTTCGGGAGTCCTTATGAGAAAAGTAATACTCCTACGGAGTTTCCCCTTCGAGGAGTGAAAAATACTCCGTGCTAAAGGGTAAAACCCTCCCCTAGCGTCGCTGGGGGCCAGGGGTAATACCCCCCTGCCCCAGCATGTTCCCACGGCCTATCCCTTTTGGGTAGGGGGTTCCCTGGCCGATCGGGTGGTTCCCCCGTTGATCAGGCAATCCCGGGGTGTCGCGAACGTGGGAAATACCATCCCCCTCCCATCACGCGGCACCCCTGGGCTTCCCCGCGCGCCCCCTTCCATCAGATAATTCCGGGAGGATGCCCGTTCGTGGGAATTCCCTCCCCAGCTATCCCGCCCCTCCTGGGTACCCACCGGGGGGTTCCACCACTCATATTTCATCCGTATGTTTAATTTAGCTTACACAATCATGAGTTTATTGGCTCGTTCGAGAAGCGTGACCGCAAAAAAGTGCGAAATAAAATACGGAAAAATTATATTGTCTGCGGGGTACCAACCGCGACCAATCCCGCTAAACGCGGCCTCAAACGAATGAGAAATGAGTTCATGATGCTCGATTTTCGCCCTGGGGGAAAGCGAGCATCGCCAGCTCACCGCGCGGATTGATGGGATTGATCGCACCTTCCTTTTTGGGAACACGCGGC
>Ga0307515_10006306_pt1 | contig 23769 bp, 27 predicted proteins | sample 17_EM_MG_FD_194513 | JGI IMG/M metagenome (GOLD analysis project Ga0307515, IMG submission 194513) | Populus trichocarpa ectomycorrhiza microbial communities from riparian zone in the Pacific Northwest, United States - 17_EM | ecosystem: Host-associated > Plants > Roots > Unclassified | place... | reverse complement strand
TGAAATGGGAACGGTAATCTGCCACCAATATTGATCTGCAACCAATATATTGGGTGGCGGTAACGCCGTCTTGGAGCCTTCCAAGCGGTGATCTTGTGTCTCAGCGCAGTGTCGGTAGTCGGTTACACTAACTCCCTGACCTCCCGTTAAAGGAAAGGTCTCCCACATAATCAAACCCAACACAACCTTCCTGAGGAACTCGTTTTCGTGAACCAGCGACCGGGCAAATTCGTCGCCTCCGCTATCGTCCAATCTGCTCACTTCCAGCACATCTCGCTTCAGCACGACATCGGCCTCACCGCCGGCCAAGGGCAGGCAAGCAAGCTGGCTGCGACGACGCTAATTTCAGCTATACCGAGGTAGCTGTGCGTCACTTCGCAGTCTGGGAAGAGGCCAAGAAGTTGTAGGCGCCTTCAGGAGTGTGGCAGTGATCAGAGAATTTCGGCGTCTCGGACCTTGCGTTGAGCCGGCGGGACTGCTCGCTCACTATTTAACGCCGAATATGACTGTGCAGGATGTTAGTGGTGTAGTGAGTCTAAGTGTTACTCTGGTGGGGTATGTGGAGGGGTACTATAATTTTGATATCGGGCCCAGAAGCGTAGTAATTGATGCCGTAGTAAGGTGTTTGACCCACGAAGAGAGCGAGTATAACAACGACTGTGTGATGGGAAGTGGGGAGGTGGATTGGAAGGCGTGGGTGAAGTGTTCAAGCATCCATACTTTACGTAGAACATCCTGAAAACGATTAAGTAAAGATGTTCGGGTGTGGCATGTTGGAGGATATATACGAGCGGATGACGGCGATATTCTCCAGTTTAATACTTCTTAGACGACTATGATTGGTCAGCTTGGCTCTTGAGCTGGTGCAACGCTTTCAAACGTTATCGCGACCGTCACTACTCAATATCTCTCGCAGAGCAATATCAGCACTATTTCCCTCATCCCCTCCACGAAATCTTCAGGGCGGTCTCCCCTCCTAGCATACGCCACCTGCCATTAACTCACGACTATCAGTGGCCCCTTCAACCTAAAAGTAACGCCGTACATCTCTAACATACTTCCACTAATACGCTTCGTGCCTATAGTGGAGCTCGGCATTTAACTCAGGGCTAGCTCAGGGCTAGGTTTCGCCTTTCTAGTGCGAAGGCTTTGTTGAATAGCCGGCGACGATGTTACGCAGGATGCAACGCGAGCTCAGGGGCGTTATTGGATGTGTGCAGTGGGGGATAACCATTCCAGGTTGATGAGAGAAATATTCGGGGTTTGAGGTGATGTGGACAAGCGGGACGTGAAGCCGACTAGAAGGATGGAGTCACGGGGAATGGAGGTTGGCTGACTGGTGGCTAAGCAGTGATCGTATGAAAGTTCGCAGTTGTTGCCCTGATCCACGAGTATATAAGTGCTCTATATTTCAAGAGGGACGAGAAGATAACTTTTCCATTCCCATGATCTCGTGTAGGTAGATTGGAGTTCATGGTATACTTTGTATCCGCTAACTCAGCTCCTAAACTATCAGCATGCAACAACCCAATTGGACGCCACGGCTTTATCACAGTCGATCAAACAGCATCCATTTCTGTGCTACCATGCAACCATGAAAAAATATTGTGTGTTTGCTCGAAAGTCCCATACATGCAAAAGCCGTTCCCGAAGATCAGCAGCAGAAAGGCGACTCCAATCCACTTCCTAACCATGCCATCCCTCGAACCCACATATTCAACAGCTCCTTTACCGATTGCTCTTGGCCACACGCTCCAACTCATCTTTCTTCTTAATTGCGTATGAGTTACTGCTACCTTTAGCAGCATTGATCAGCTCTTCGGCAAGGCACTCGGCGATGCTCTTGACGTTGCGGAAGGCGGCCTCACGGGCGCCAATAGTGAGGAGGGCAATGGCTTGGTTAACGCGACGCAGAGGGGAGACATCGACGGCTTGACGGCGCACAGTACCTGCGGAACCGATACGAGTAGAGTCTTCGCGGGGTCCGCAGTTCACGATGGCATCAACGGCGACTTGGATGGGGTTCTGGTCGGTCATGATATGGATCTGTGAAAGTTCAAATTGTTAGCTTGCCACACTTCTTCAAATATATTCGAAATCGCCTGATAGCGAAAAATTCCCAATGGACGCAGTCATAGTGTAGGGACCCAGTTGGATAGTACGTACAATTTCGAAAGAGTGAGCGACGATGCGGACGGCCATGAGCTTCTTGCCGTTGTTGCGACCGTTCATCATGAGCGAGTTCGTTAGACGCTCAATGATGGGGCATTGAGCCTTCCTGAACCGCTTGACGGCATAGCGGCCGGCGGAGTGTGAGATGTAGACAGGCGATCGGATTTGAATGTAGTCGCTGCAGTCAAAATATTTCCGTTAGCCTACGCTTCCCATGCAACATTTCGCCTGCACAACATCCCCTTCTATCTATTTTGCCCATGGAATTGGGGGGTTGTAATGTAATTGGAGGCGCCGTACGTCAAAGAGATATCCCTAATTTCAACATCCTCATAGCTCCACTTGTTGAACAGCTTGATACTGCCAATCTCTTCAGTAACCTCCTTGGGGAGTACCTGGTAGCCGGAGGGGCTCTCGACTTCGACTTCGCCTTCCGACATGATGTACGGCTTCGGTGAAAGGCGACTATTCTATCGGAAAGGAGAAGGGCGCGGGGTGGTGGTCGAATTTTGTCAAATGTGGGCGTCGAGGTGTGCTCTCGTCGTCGAAGTTCGCGATTTGTGAGTTTGTGCGGAGCTCTCGCTTAGCGATTCCGGGCTTGGCATTTGAGGACTTCAACCTCAACACCAAAGCAGTCCATCACCAAGAATCTACCGGATTCACACTATCCCTTAGGATGTTCATAATTCATAGAGAAAATTTTGCTCCCAAATGCTTATGGCTGACCGGCTTTATTTAACACCTGTGGTCTAAGTATATCAAGCTACCTTTGCATCTGCCGAAAATTTCTTCATGACGAATGCCCTAATACGGGATAGCCTTTGAATCCATTATGAGCATCTTTTGATCCAAATCTCTTTGAAGACATGGCCTCGTTTATTTTCAGCCATATATCATTCTTCTGTATTCAAACTACTCAAAATGGGAACGTGATAACAATTTTTGATTAAAAGAAGATTTCGTTTCATAGTTGCATTACCAAAGTATTCAAAATGGAAGTCATTTAATCTCAATAGCTTTTGATAGTATTAATCGTTAAAATACTATGTTCTTTTCGTAAATCTTGTGGCCAATAGATTCACAAGCCTTTTGGCCAGTCTATTCACCTCACTTTCGGGCGCCACAGAACTCAACGGTGTGCTTGCCAACAGCTCTCGCCTGACCCCGCACCCTCTTTGTCCATTTTGTTTACTTTCAGGGCTTCAACATCCCTGAAGGTATTCAAGCTCTAAACAAGTCACATGTTCGATCGGAGAAAATCTTTCATTGAAGGTTTTCTACAGCCCCTCAAACTCCTGACAGCAATCAGGAATGAGAAGCCAAGTGTTTTTGCTTCCGTATGCGAATCCACTCGTTACCATTTATTTTTAGTAGCTTTAGAACAGATCCTCCTCCACAGATCCATCCTTATGTACACTTTCCTCTCTTCATCCAGGCTGCGTGGCCAAGCTTCTCTTGCACTCAATATTGTAAAAGCGCATCGCCGTGGACCATCTGTCCTAGCTTTGCTGTGGTCTCGAGACGACCTTGATTGCTCGAAAGAGGCATAGCCGCGATAGACCACAGCGTGCATGGCGTGCTGAGATTGTTTAAAAGAGGATATTTCCTCCGTGCCCTGTCATCCTTCATCCCTTCGCCCTGGCTCTAACCACCTCATCCAACAATCCACCTAACTCCTCCCAGCTCACCCTCCCGCCCTCCTTACCCAGGCCTATCTCTACTGCTCTAGCATAAACTTTCCTCATAACTGCTTCATCCACCTTGACAGCCCAGCCAGTTCCAGTAGTCATTGTGCAGATACCACCTTTAACCTCCTTCCCCCCGACAAGCCCACTCGCCCGCGCTAACCTCTCCACCCACTGCACATCCCGCCCCTCATTCCTCCCTACCTCTTTCAAATCCACTAATCCCCTCAATTCTAACCCTTCCCTCACGGCATCCACTACCCGCTCCCGCCGTAATCGCTCAGCCTCAGCCTCCCGCCTCTCCTCCTCCCTCCGCACCTCCCTTTCGCGTCTCGCACGCTCCTCAATCTCCATCTCCACAGCGGCTCTGCGCTGCTTCTCTTCCCTCATCGCCTCTTCACGCTCCTTCGCGCCCTCCGCATCTGCTAGCCTCTGCGCCTCAGAGCGCTGCCGCACGAACTCATGATATGCGCGCCGCTGGTCCTTCCTCGCCAAACTCTTCGCCTTCTTCGCGCCAATTGTGCGATTCTGCAGTGTGGGGCGCGGCTGGTTTCCTGGCAGGTGCGCCGGGCCCTCCCCTGCGTCGTCTGTGTCAGGGAACGGCGGCGGCGGGACACCAGCAGCTCGGAAGGGCGGCGGGGTGGGCGCTAGCGGCGGTAGCTCTACCTCCTCATCATCCAGCTCGTCGGCGTCGACGATTGCTTGCGGGTGTAAGTGCTCGAGCTCGGCGTCGGCGTCGGCGTTGTCGATGCCCCGCGTGTCCACTCCCACATCCTCTCCTTCTTCTATGTTCGTGGCTACGTCCAGCGGAGGAGGGGTGGGATCAGGAGAGTGGTCGAGGCGGCGCTCGAGGATTACGGGCGCGAAGTAGAGTGCCGCGCAGAGGACGAGCGTGTGGATGATGTCTTGAAGGAGTGGGGTCGAGGGGTCTGTGAAAGGGAGGAGGCGGTTGAGGGCGCGGCGGAGGGTAATGATGGTTAAGTAAATTGTGTCCATCATTTGTAGGTTTATAGAGTAATGACAGAAGGTGGGAAAGAAATTGAAGTCGTGTCCGAATGTGACTTTATTGTGCCAGCAGGGAAGAAGACGAGCATACCAAGAAGTGTAAGGCTGAGACAGGTGGTTGAACTAGGTACAGCTCAACACCATGTCAGGGATCGCGAGCTTTCTTGCGTCACAACCATGAAATTGTAGAATAATGATTAATACCTAGCGTCGTGTTACTAGCATATAGTCGCTAGGGCTGTATGGCATATGCCGACCATGTTGTCATCACATAGAACACCTAAAGCTCAATATTCTAATTCTTTAAACATAACATTTTTCGAAGTACCCAATAACCAAAAAGACCTGACGCCTTCGCTGGAGCAATAGAGTGGAATTTGTAGTTGAGATGGGTTGTATGAGTTATCCTGAGCAAGGCGGCATCATTTGCATATCTCGAGACGAGCAACTTCGCTTTCTAAAACTGCGGGCCACTTAAGTGATTATTTCAACAGATATCCCTTAGCACGTCACTCCGAGTCCAACTGTTATCAATAAGATCCAGCCAATCAATTGAGCTTGTTCTTTAGAGCTGAGTCGCTTAATATGAGGTTTCCAGCACTTATCCTTTCTGCAGAACGGTATTTTACATCACTGCCATTGCGGTTGGTATTTGATTGTTAGAATCTATCCCTTCCCCTGGTACAGTCGCTTCAGAAAAGGAAGGGTAAATGTCAGAAACCATGATTGGCTACAGAAATTTACCGAATCCTCACCTGCTTAAACCACTTTTCTGTTCCCGCGCATGACACCACCCATCCTCCATACTAACACATCGCCGTCGCCTATTTTTAAAGCTATTTAAAGCCTATATATTTTCCTATTACAGTTAGAGCCGCGGCACACAGGAGGAGAGCTAAAGCACCTAAGAATACTACGAAGAATACTTCTAAAGCGCCTTAAAAAGTAGACCTTACCGTTAAATCTGCACTACCTATATTAACACCTACATGTATCACATAACGGGGGGGTCATTTGGCGCGGTTACAACCCGGGTTAACACGAACCCCGCGCAGCGGTCGCCCCCGGGTACCCTCGCACGCGATTTTGGGCGAAAAGGTACATAATTTAAGTTTAATCGGTACTCCTAGGCGGTTACGTAATGTTACTCTAAATTAAAAACACCTAAATACGTTCTATTCCTATATTAAGGCGTCTTAGTCACTATAGTGCAGTCCTATATTAAGACGTCTCGGTTACTAGAGTATAGTTCTATATCAAGGCGTCTTAGTTACTGCAGTACAGTCCTATATTAAGACGTCTTGGTTACTATCATCAGCAAAATATTGTCCCCTATCAATGGCCTCAATGGTCGGTAGTTAACGCAATTGGCGCGCAGTCGAGGGCATTTGACAACTCGACCGACTAGCCTATATGTTACGGACCTTACACCAGCAGTAGTACGATTACTTAGGGAGGACAGGAACGGACTAGTGGTGGAAGCGCGGGAGACGCTAGAACCAGTCGAAACATGGGACAATTCAAATCGTTCTCTATGGCAGTTAGCTAGCTGTACATTCAAACGGTGGTCGTCTGGGGTGCCTCCCTAGGAGGCCTTGATTCGATTCGGTGACGGGCCGATATCAAAGCTCTGGTTCAATTCTATCGATCGATTGATTGAATCGTTCGTGGTGTTTGCTGGCTGGTCGTTCGAACGGTCGTCTAGTTCTGGCGATGGTCGTCTGGTTCTAGCGACAGTTATCTGGTTCTGGCGACGGTCCTCTGCTAGCTGCCGTTCTAGTGCCTCCTAAGGTAGGATGTAAGGAAGGGTAAAAAATGTGGCTACAAAGGGGATAACTTGGCAGAGGCACGTGTAGGCTATTGGGAATATAGCGGGGACCCGATAGCGCTGTGTGTCGCGCGCACGCGCACACAGGGGGTGTCGCATTGGGGGGGTGTCGCTTGAGGGTGTGCATAGGGGTGTCGCTTAGTGATAGATATCGTATCGATAGTGGATCATCGATCGTATCAAGATAAGATTAGATTTTTGCCTACCCTGGCGAAATTCTTGGATAACCATTTGCAAACTTTGCAAGAGGGTGAAGAATTAACAATGGACCCCAATGATAATGGCGAACCTGATAGTGATGTCGTGACTACCCGTCCGAACTTGAATTCTCAGCAAGATCCCAAAGACCTCATTGACGAAAAGGACTATCCTGATTCCTGATGGTCCTGTTATGACCACCCCTCCAGGGTCTGAAGAATTTGTTGTAGACCCCAACGATAAAGACGACCTTAATATTCCCGTCACCGGGCTTTAACTTGAGGAAGATTGCAAAGCCCAAGCGGTGCCTGAAGGACCGTCCGCTCTCTGCCACTTCTGATTCGTCCACGTTCTCGCCTCAAAAGTCGACCTTGGATATTTCAACGAAGCTGACGACCCAGCTCCTAAAGTTGACTCAAAGAAACAATTTGCTTTCAGTCTTGATACTCGCCTTCCAACCTTCATGCCTTCTGTAACTACCGTCCAGTGTTTTTCGGAGACTCAAACCAAGGACTGGACCGATGAGTCATGCGAAGAGGGGAGACAGTCCAAGAAGCCAAAGGGAAAAACCGATGAGGTAATGGAGAATACCGAAGAAATAATCGAGCCTACGACACCGGAATCTCGAATCTCCCGCGTGGAACTGCAGAAGCTCACAGGATTTTGTTCGCAGCTGCCGTCCCGGCCAGTATCATGGAATTCGGCCAACTCACTGGCATCGTCGTGGTCCAATGAAAACAGCACAATACAATTTGAGGATCTCGTTCAGCAAGCTTTCGGTGTTGAAGACTCTAAGGAACCAGAACCAACATTTTCTCCGGACGAATCCTTAACTCAAGCTATCGATGCTATTCATCCTTCAACGAATACCTCTCCCACTAAAGAGGTCCTCATATATTGCACTTCCGTTGATGCTACTCTCATCGATGATACTACTAAGGGGGATGCTGTTACCAAAGATGCCCCCATTGAGGAAAATTCTACCTACAATACTCCCACTGATGAGGGCGTCATAGACAGTGTGACTAGACAGGAGGCTCTCACCGGGGTTGCCACCATCGAGGTTGCTTCCCTCCTTGACGCTCCTATCAATGAGACTGTCGTCAACGAAGGCGCTACCGAACCCTCGGAATACGTTGATTCGACCAACTTACTCATCTTTACAGATGACGAGCCAGCTGAGATCATTCCGCTTACTAGCTCCAACGAAGAGCCCGAGCAAGTTCCATCTGTTGGCGATTGTCTTGCACAAACCATCTCTTCTCCTCGGCAAGGTAATATTAATAATGCTTTAGACGGAGCCGATGATATGGGCGAGCTTCTGGATGAGCTAGCTACGTTCCAAGCTCCTACAACTTCATCAGGAATTTTAAGTCTCCCGAACAGCTCGGGTGATATTACCGCGGCGCAGTCCAAGGCGTATGATGATTTATATTTATCGTTTGTCCTTCCAGATGACACTTCTGAAGATTCTGCCTCTACTCTTGAAGACCATTTCTACACCGCTTTAGAGAACTTAGACAACGCGGAGGTCGTTCCCGATCAGCCAACCCAACTCTGTTCCCCTACAGGTCCTTTGAAAATCTTGAGCCTCCCGAATTCCTCGGTGGATATCAGTGCAGACCAGTCTAAGGCTTTTGATGGATTGTACTTGGCATCCCTCTTGCCAAACGTTGTTGTCGGTGGAGCCGTCAACGAAATACAGCAAGATGAAGTTGACGCCGCTTCAAAAGAAATGACTGATACGAGCGACGTTGCTGATGAACCGGTCCCCTCAAATTACTCCTCCTCTCCGTCAGGAATTCCAGATTCCCCAAGAGTCTCTGCTGGAATTGCTCCCGTTCAACCCAACGAGTTCAATGGCCTGGTTCTCCCGTCGACTTCCCCCACTGATGGACTTGTCGAAGGCAATACAGCGAATACCACCGAAATGAAGGACGTCAAGTTTAAGGCGGTCGAATTTTGTGCTCCAACAGCTCCTTCTGGAATCTTGGCTCTCCCGAATAGCTCCTCCGAAGTCACCGCTACCCATGCTAAATCCTTTGATGAGCTTTACTTACTTTCTGCCCTTCCAAAGGAAAACGTCGTCGATGACGTTTGCAGTGTTGCAGGAGAACCTGTCAATATTGATCGGAGTGAACCGGCTAAATTTCAGCCTCCAACAACTCCATCAGGAATTTTGGGTCTCCCCAACAGCTTCTCCGAAGTGACTGATACCCAGGCTAAGTGCTTTGACAAGCTTTATCTGTCTTCCACTCTTCCAGAGATCGTGCACGAGCTAGGTGAATTCATTGCTCCAACAATTCTTACTGGAACTTCGGGTCTCCAGAATGCCTCTGCCATTCAAGGTGCCGAAAATTCTCAAGATGAACAGGCTGGAGTCCATTCTGCATCTGCATCTAGGATCTCGAGTCTCCCGGGCCCTTCCACCGAAGTTAATATTGCGCAGGCTCCGGAAAATGAAAATTTGAATCCGGACCTAATTTTATCACATACAAAGCCGGATGAACCGGACGACGCTGCGGTTGCAGAGTACCAAGCAGACTCTCTACCAAGCTCAGGAGAACTTATTGAGTCTACTAAGGAAGCTGATACCCCCCAAGTGCCTGACATTGAACCAAAGCAGACCACGCATTCTATCGGCGAGCTACCTGCAGAGGAACCCCTTCAGGAGCAGCCTGCACCTGAAGCTATCGAAAACGAGCTAGCAGTCGAAGCCCATCTCGATGCGTTTGAGCCGGAAGTCACGCAGGAGTCCCCCTCAGCCCTATCAAGCGATGATCGGACCAGCACCACTCTATCCATCCTCCCCAACCTACCGGAGGAAGAGCAGCTGCAGCTAGTGCAAGACGACATCGAACAGCAAGACCTGAACACCTTCCTGGGCACCACCTCACTGCACGGCTTCCTGGAGATCCTGGACTGCGACGACGAAGGAAACACGACCAGGGAAGCCATCGCAGACGCCTTCATCGCCCTTTCGGCAGAAGAAAAGATGCTGAACGAGGAGTTCTCGTCCGGCATTACGAAGCGGAACCACTTCGACATCGACGAACGCGCGAGCAAGCACTGCGCGTCTAAACTCGTCCAGGTCCGCAATCTCTTGGGCACGACTTCCCTACGCAGCTTCCTGAAGCTGGTGGAGTTCTATGAGGATGGAAGGGCCGCGGAGGAGAGCGTTGTCGAAGCGTTCCATCGAGCGGCGGAATTGGAGAAGGAGAAGGCGATGTCTTCGAAAGCCAAGGCTTCGGCGAAGCGGAGGGCAGCGAGGCTTGTTGCTGGCTTGAAGACTAGTGCTTAGAAAGTTAGGAGGGTTGGGAAATCGGTGGGGGAAGGGTCGGGAGTTGGGAGTTCAGCTACGGATGATGAAAAGACGGATCTTGCACGGAGTAGGGTTAGGAAAAGAGTGGAGATTAATTGAAAGAATTTCGGGAGAGAATTAAACAGGAATGGGGAAGAGTTGGAAAAGGAATTAGAAAATGGGTCTGGAAAATATTAGAACAAGATTTGGGAAAGACGTGGAAAAGGATTGAGAAAAGAGCATTAGAGTTTTTTCGGATTTTCAGATTGAGGTCTGCGTCTGGTGCGTTCCGCTTGTTATTCCCTTTGTATTATTATTTTAGAGATGCGAGACTTTCTATGGTTCTATGATTGCACCAAGGAGTGACTAGTTCGATTTGCGAGCACTCTGATCGGCCGAAGCATTGCGCAATGAAAATCAATGTGTCTCCCAACGTGATCGACTTTAGCGAGGGAGCTCAGCATAGTGCACTTTCAATAGGCCAGGCCGACAGTGAAGTTGAAAGGGTTGGAGGGCTGAAAAGAAGATCACTGCATCATTCTGGATAAATAGGTGGTATTGGACGTATGCGAGATCACGTGAAAGATTAATTTAGTTTGGCCCTGCTGATCTCCAGCTCCCTCGCGTACGCTAAAATTGCAGTCCAAACCGCAACATCCTGACGATCTTATAGGCTCGAACACAAAAATTATCCCCGTAGTGGCCTCCCCGCAATTCCCGAATGCAGTCTACGGCACAACTTTCGGTGGCACAGCATACTGCAGGACCATAATGAGCGTCAGGAGACGTCGGTCTCGCACTCAGCCCAGACCAGCAATTCCTCTACCTGGCCGACGACTCCGGCAAACACCACATATTCACTAATACCCAAAGGTAAACCATCTCTAACCATTTATCTATCTCCCATAAATCTACTTTCCCAACCCTATGTGCCGCCGTATGTCAAGCTCTAAAACCTATCTACAGGTTTATCAAACTCGGCCTACTAGTCCGACGCAGTGGCCCTCGCACTCAGCGGCGCCTTCCTGCAACATCCCGGGCCCGCTCAACTAACAGCACAGGCTACATCAGCACCATCTCTCTTTCACCAACCGGCGCACCAATAAAGCAGCTCTTTCTGGAGCCAACAACATCCAGCGGCGGAACGGTAAACTCTGTTGCTCCAGCCTTATTCTCAGATGAGTGAGCGGCGCTGACGGATAGCTCGGTGGGATTCGTGCAGGTCTGGCGGGCCACGGCGAATGGGAGCTCAGCGGAGGCTGTGGCGACGGTCCAGATTGACGATGGAGGATGCTGTGCGAATGCTATTTGGTACGGTTAAGGTTGGGAGGGTGTGAGGGACGGCTAACTGTATGGATATATGATTACGGAGAGACGTGCGTTTTATACTCAACGCCAGCCTCCCAAACACCCGAACCACACCTACGCACAACCACCAACCCGTCACTCAATTCAGCTCCCCAGCCAAAAGAATCCATTTCTCCACCCTCCCCCAGTCCTCTAACCCTCAACCCCCCCAATCACCACCCCCACCCCTCCGCCGCAACAACGCAAAACACCCGCTCAACCTCCCCCACTGTCGTATTCCCCTGGCTATCGCTCCCCAACAGCTCCAGAAACCGCTCCAGCACCACGCCGCCCCGCTCGTACAGCGCGCGGTCGTACAGCCACGCGGCGCCCTCGAAGGCGCGCTGGGCGAGCGCCAGGCGCGTGCGCCGGAAGGCGTCGGCGAGGAGGACGTCCTCGAGGCGCTCGAGGGATACGAGGCCGATGTGGGGCGTGTGGGCGTTGAAGGGGATGCGGAGGCGGGTGCTGGGGGTGTGTTAGCGTGGGTGGATGGGGAGGGGATGGGGGACGCACTATAAGTCCTGCGTGTGGAAGTCGGTGTCGGACATGTTGAATTGGTAGGGGGGGAGGGGCGGTGCGGGCCAGAGAGGCTTGCCGTAGAGCGAGGCGTTGTGTTCGGGGTGCTGGAGTAGGAGGCTGGTTGGGTGGCGGGGGAGGTTTGGGATTGTGATGGGGCATTTGCCGGAGGAGGAGGTTGCGTGTGGTGGGTTGCACAGCGAGGAGCGGATGTGGGGTGAGGGATTCATGGTCAGTGTGCTGAGGTGGCGGTTGAGCTGGTTGGGGGAGAAAAGGGAGAAGAGCTGCTGGAGCGGGTGATGCACGGGGTGCGGTCTTCTGGCATAATGGAGATGTGAGTAGTTGTGTTTTAGAATGAAGGGAGTGGGTTGAGATGGTGATTGTGGTTGAGGCGTACGGTTTGACAGGCTTGCAAGCTTTGAAGTTTGTCTGAGGGTTGATTGGGACAATTGAAGTCAACCGAATTGAGAATTTGATAGGAAGTTTAACTGAATGTTACAACCCGTCTGGAGAGCCAGATAGGCAAGCGACTGAATGACTGAATGACTGAATGATTGCAGGATATACCGATGGAAACATAAGAATCCGAGATCTTATGGGTGAATGGCACAGCCAGGCAGACATGGGGGCCATCTTCATAGCTTCATGATAACATCGAACAGGCACATTGTTCCACGGAATTGCAAATTTGTTTCCTGAGGTTTTTGGGGCCGAGGATGTTATTTGGTATCATCACATGAGGGGGTCGGTGCCTGGACTAAAGATTCGTTTCTGCTTGATTGGCTGGAGGCGAAGGGCGCTTTCACGTCTTAGCCTGCAGAAGCCCAAGTGCAACAAGTCCAGAGCCATTGCCTAAATCTCAATGCGTTAGATTATGCCTGCTATTGTTTTCTGCCTATTTCTGGCGTCGTTCAGGCGGCATCTAAAACTTACAAGGTACGTAAAGTCGGTCCGATGTCCTCTGATTCTAGCCAACAAACCCTCCAATTCGGGGCTTCGAACAGTCATACAGCGCATATTCGTCTCGATACGGTGTGCTAGATGTAGAAAAATAGCTGTGTGGACTAGTGCTTAGATATAGCAATGCGCGAGTTCCTTTCTCAAGTTGAATGAAAGTATGCTGCACCACTAACTCAAATTCATTCTCATTCAACAAGTTGTTCTCAAACTAGAGCTCAAAATCATAAGAAGTCCATGTTAGCAAACAACATACGTCTAAACATCCAGACCATTGGGAGATGCATCGTCGTCTGAACACGAGGGTGACGAAGTGATGTTTAAACATCTAAGCCGCGAAGCCACGAATCACAGCTTCGGTGGTCTTGGAGATACTGAGAGGAAGCAGCCTCCATACCATCATCACTACATCGTGTTTGATCCTGGGCAGGATGCATGTTATATAGTTGCATTCAATTGTCAAGATCCAAATCTTATATAAGAGGTGAGGTAGAAGGAAGTTATCCCAAATAAAGTGTTGTGAAGAGCAAAGACGTGCCGCATTCCGTTCGATTCCATCCACTCATCGTAACCATTTCCATCAGCATCAAAATACTAACAATAGGCCGCCACTCCTCTTTCATAAACACCCAACGCAGCCTTTTAATCCCGACCTACAACTCTCCGCTCGAAATCTTCCCGGATCCGCGCTGCATCGACAATCTCAACGCCCTTCCCAAGCCCAACCATATCGCCGCTCTCCCACCACCTGTTCCGGCCTCTGTATCTGCTTTCCACTTTGGCATCGCCAGCTTCGTCATCCGTGTCTACCAGACCTCCGAGGCCGGCGCCGTCACCGCCGACAACGACGATGACTTGGCCTACCCAGGATTTGATTTGCTCGACGTTGACGCCGTTATCACCGCTGAGCGCTTCTACCACGTATACAAGATCTGGCGACAGGTGCCGCAGCATGTGAATGTAACCTGTGGGTGTCGTGAATGGCATAACCATCGTGGGATTCTCAACCAGTCTCAGTGCTTGCGCATGCAGCGAGTTCCAGAGTGAATGATCCGAGTCCCGTGCTGAAAGAGCCGGCGTTGTGGCACTCTGGGCGGGGGTGTATATAGTGTTATCGTCTGGGTGCGGTGCGATGGAGGTAAGCTCTTCGCCAGGTGTCGGCGCTGGTGTAGAAAGAGCGGCGTACGACGAGCCAAGAGATTGGGCTAAGTGAGGAGAATTTGGCCGTGATTTAAGGGATGGTGAGTAGATGAGGACGAAGAGGTTGGTTGTGGCGAAATTGGTATCTGGGAGGTGTGAGAGGATCGACTGCAGTAGGTTAGCTTCACTACGCCAGAATATATATTTGGAAAAATGGTGACTTACAGCGTGCTCGGTGTGATACGGTCCCTGCTCTTCTATTTCATGCATACTGTCCAGTGTAGTTTCGGCTGACACGACCACAACAACGGTCTTTCGCCGCCCACCAGTTGTTTGAGGCCCGGTACGCACCGCCGTGTTGGACGAACTGGCTTGTACCACCACTGTAGACGCACTCTGGGCAGACTGAGCTTCAACATTGCGCCTGATAGCAGCCTCCTCAGACCACCTGGAATGGTCTCCATAATCATCCTTCTCCTCCTCACGGATTGACGACAGCGCGCCGCCCACCGCTGCTCCCGCTGCTGCAAATCCCGCAACCGCCTTTTTGCTCACGGTATCAAACATCTGCTGGGGACTTGGTGTGCGTTGGATAGCGCCCGACATGCGCGCAATAAAACTCTCCTCTTCATGCGTCTCTACTCCGTGAGAGACCGACCCAGTCTCCCTCCCAATGTTTCCTCCGGGTCCAGGAATTGGCCCCGGTGGTCGCGTGGTGTCCCTGTCCTCGCCATAGCTGAGATCGGCGTCATCGGACTCGTCGTCGTCGACTCGTCTCTCACTCCATATCCAGGCTACAAGACCAGCGGTCGCGACAGTTACGGTGAAGACCAGGGGGACCCAGTAGCCGAGAGTTGTACGGCGGTTAGAGGTCTGGCGACGGTCGTAACGGTCGTATGAGAAGGACATTGCGGGTGAAGTTTACATTCTCTTATTCTCGAGACCTGGTGTTCGGCGTAGTAAGTGATGCGGAGCTGACCGAGGACTCAAGTTGTTGTGGTATTGTGGAGGTGGCTGGGTAGCTGGGATGGAGCTAGCCATGTCAAAGGAACATGTGCTGCCGAGCCGAGGATGAGCCGAAGAATATTGAAGACTCACATCAACGCCAATATTTCGACCTATATATCCAGGACAATACTACACAGGACGGCCTTACTTGAGGAGGCAGAGTCAGTGTTTTTTGAACACAAAAAGACATTGGCTACTAGATATCCTACATTCTAGCAGAGATACGCGCCTATACCGACCCCTCCTCCAGGCGATGCCCCACGCTACCATGCCTCCACCTGGGTTCCAAGCCCTCATATTGTGTGGCCCGGGGGCCTCCATAAGCACATTCACATCGAGCCCTAAGGACATTCCTAAAGCTCTTATACCGATAGCAAACCGGCCCATGGTGTGGTATCCACTGGAATGGTGTTACAGGACGGGAGTTACAAGTATGTGACTGTATGTCTAGAGTACTGTCACTTTGAAAATAGATACTAATTACAGTATTTTTTGAATGTAGACATTATCCTTATCACGCCTCCAGAATCATTAGAAGCTATCGATGCAGCTCTCTCACAAAACCCCCACCTTACATCCCTCCCCGCTCCCAAACCAGACATTCTCGCTCCGGAGGGCCTGACGCATCAAACCGGAACTGGAGAGATATTCAGATTGCCAGAAGTTCAAGCTGCGGTTACTGGTGACTTCATTGTTCTTCCATGCGACCTCGTGTGTGAACTGGACGGTGCGTCATTAGTTGAAACATGGATGGTAGAGGAGGCAGGGCTAGGAGGCGCGACTGGAGGTAGGACAAAGGTAGGGAATGCGCCTATGGGCATTGGAGGTGAAAAAATTGGACGAAGAGGAGGCCTCGGCGTCTGGTATCAAACCAAGGGAGAAGGTAGCGTGAAAGGCGAGGAGACAGATTTCATTGCTACCACTCCGCTACCACCGCCGCTTGTTCCTCCGCCGGCGGACTCATTACGTCGCGATATATCAAATCTGGTCTATACGGTTCCTACAGACACGTTAAATGATATCACAGAAGAGAACAAATGCTTTCCTGTACGGCATTCCTTGTTGAAGAAACACGGTCGCATCAAAATGCTCACCACGCATCGTGACGCGCACATCTACTTCTTTCCCTATTGGGTTTTGGAGATGATGAAGAAAAACGAGAAATTTGAAAGTGTTAGCGAAGAAGTCTTGGGCTGGTGGGCAAAAGCGGGGTGGCAAGATGGTCTTGGGGACAAGCTCGGCCTGCGCAACATTCTCCAGAGACCGACGAGCTCGAAGGGCGAGGAAGTAGGGGACTCGGTCCTTGATAATGAAGTCAATGTCGCGATGTTGAGTAGTACATGGGTGGGCCCAGAAGACGGCACATATCCAAACACCTCGACTACTTTCGCATCACGAGTGCGAGATCCTGATGCTCCTGATGCGCCGCTCCCAATACTTGGCCCTAGGTCTAAACTTACAATCCCTCCCATCCTAGCATACGTCCAGCCTTCTGGACCTTCTTACCCACTCATTCGAAGGGTGGACACAGCACAGCTCCTTCTGACAGTCTCTCTTCGCCTCGCCAAACTTCCATCCGTCGAAGAAGTAGGCAAGGATTCAGCATCTCCCTACGCACACCAGGCCAAAATCGCCCATCGAGAATCAATACCTAAAAAATGCAGAGTTGAAGCCGAAAACTCTCTCCTTGCCGAGAATGTCACAGTGGAAGAGAAGTGCAACGTTAAAGAATCTGTTATTGGGGCTAACTGCAAGATCGGCGAAGGTGCGCGTTTGATGCGATGCCTGCTGATGGAAGGCGCTGAAGTGGGCGAGAATGCCCAGTTAACAGGATGCATTCTCGGGAGGCGGTGTAGGGTTGAGGGGGGACCAGCGAAGGGCGATGAGAAGACGGTCTTAAAAGACTGCGAAGTTCAGGAGGGCCAAGTGGTGGAGTGGGGAAGTAAGTCACTATTCCTCATATCAGGCTTCCTTTTACCTATGTACAAAATACTGATCATGCTTTTTCTACAGCGGAAGCGAAGGATGAGAAATTCATGCGTTTCGAGCTTCCAAGTGATGAGGGCGAACTCGATGATGAAGCGAGCGATGGTTTTGGTGCTGAATCCATTGATGCGCCTCTTGAGGAAGAGGGCATCTCACTACGTTAGCATACGCACCATCGTTCAATCTAAAAATACAACAATTGGTACGCTAGACTCCTAGAGAATACAAAACAAAAGAAAGCTCAACCATAATCTCATCAGCGGGCGCTGTTGCGTCAGATATCTCTGCATTAATTCCTCCATACCAAAGCCTCCAAAGTTTGTCTATTGTTTCGTGTCAGTGGATAGGTATCAAGGTTAATTTATTATACTCTTTTTCGATCAATGGATTATTGGATATATACTTTGATTACTATCTGTCCTTGGGATACGCTCTAACCTTAGGCAGGTATAAATGGCTCTCTACTCCCATCAAAGCAACGGTTAGAACATATCACAGTTAATCGATTGATCCTTCTTTACTACCAAGCGGCCCATAATCAAGTTCACAGGTCCACAGCAACTTTATTAGAGCATTTCCTTTGTTTAACACTCTGCACGACTCCTTCGAATCCTCGCTTCTAATTTTCAACACTCTTTGGTCCTTGTACCCAAGATTAGCGGCACACGGTCATCTCAACAAACTTCTCTGCCTATGAGACTCAATACAATTTCTGTCAACTGCAAAGTGGGCTTTCTAAATCTACCCCCGGAGTTGCGAAATAAGATCTACCATTACCTCGTCGTTTCTAACGAGTTCAGCATAGATGGAATCGACACTGTCATCCAGAAATCCTTGCAACATGCTCTCAAACCAAGGAGGAGGCTGGCAGCTGCCTCTACGCTTGCAACATAGTTAGTCTGCTTTTCAGTTCCGCACAACACGCCATGGCTCCCAGCATTCGAGAATGGTGGCGCAACCTCATTTGCCCACAGGAGAGACTTACACCATCAGCGAAGGTCACGCTGTCATTTTCGAGCAGATGATAGAGGAATATCCAGAGTTTTTACCGAATATGCATGCTTTTTTTTCACCATTAGACATCGTCCCAGCCTGTATGAGCAACTTCCTAGGGAGATTTACGACCCTCCTTCTCCCGAAAGTTTCTCTCATTCGACACGAGGCCTCATGTCAACATGGATGTCGGATCATTAAATTCGCCAATTAGAAGTGTCCCTTGACGTTGATATTTACCTAGATCTAACAGTGGTCCTCCAACTTCTTCTCCCGCTGACTCGATTTTCTGGTATTAAAAAGGTCAAGTTTAACATTCCGCATAAGAATGTTCCAGAATACTTTACTAGCCTACTACACGATATCATATGAGACCCCGCAAAGGTGTATGACATCTTTCAATACGGCAACATGATTGCGAAGAAGTACGAGATTATATCTGTGGTACTACTCTCCGCATATTAGATAGAAGGAAAAGATGACGAGTCCGACTATCGCATCAGATCTCTAGCCGGTAAAAACATGCTGAGGCCTGGAACCCTGGCCTATCGTCGCGTCCGGAGTCTGATGCTGGGACAGACCGGAGTCAGTCCCTTGATCGGCGGTACTAAGCCGGAAACCTTCACAAATCTCTTCCAGATGTTCTACGATACTCGACATGAGTACGTCATGCACGACCTGATTCAAGACACAGGCGAAGTGATGGATGGGATGCTATATGAACTCGTGAGGCAGTACGGCCAGTGTTATCTTTCTATCTCGCGGGATACGCTCGCAAGAAGTCTATTGTTCGCCTCACCATTTCCCGTTAGTGGTGGTATGCGAGAAGTCGTCGAGCAGCTCATCAAATCGAAGATGGTTAGGTCCAAACTTTTCCAACGTTACTATTCAACGAACCTAGAAGACTGCCGGTCACTCTTTACGAGAAGATGGCGGCCCCAGAGCGTCGAACCTTCTTAAACCAACTTAGAGTAAAAATGAGCTTACTAACAGCTTAGTACTGGAAGATTAGTACTAGGTGACTCTGGAGATGGCTTGAAGCCCCAGATACCCCATAGGTTCTGAATTGTCATTGAGTGAGTATTAAAGAATGGAAACTGATATTACGGCGAAAAGTGGGATTAGAGGTTTGCTTGAATTTTTTTATGTAAATTACACAAGCTACGCTACAAATATTACTTTCGTCTGCAACGCCTTTAGACGTGATATTGAGGGAAATCAGAATTAACTTTCCTCGTAAACACGATGTTCACCCAACACGCTAATATATTGCAAAACCAAGGGATTGAGCTACGAAAAGGCGTTTAGCTTCTGGTTGGAAGAGCTGAAGGTCTAAAGTATATCACATGGTTGCGTTGTCATTCACTATGGAAGCCTTTGGCGTGACGACCAACATATTCTGACTTATCTTCTTCACCTCTCGATCTGCTCTGAGCTCAACTTCACCTTTTATCTACCTCCTTCCACCCTCACACTCTGACTGAACTTGAAGGTTAATCCTTGAGCTGCCTACTCCGCCATTCTTTCGCTACTTCTCGACTCTCCAATTGATGCAGTGAGGTTTGAAGTCCAATTCCATGCTTTACTTCACTCAATTCCGATATTCTCTATTTAATTGTCAACACCCATCGGCCTTCACCAGTTGCAGTCGACCGACCGGGCGTCTCGTTGCACAAGCTAGAAGAAGGCTCGTGAATACATCTTCTGATTGAAAGCAAACACAATCAGCAGCTAGAGGTGAGAAATACTAATGATTTGAGGGTTATTATGAAGCTAATGAGCGAGAATAGATGGCATTAGCTGTCTCCCATGAAGTAGATTCCATGCTACGCCGCAGCTATTGGAGGAAGGAATATCCGGCTGACTATGCAATTCAAACGGTTGTAACCCTGAAGCAAATTCTGAAGAGCCGCCAAATTCCGCTTCAAAAGATGACAAAAAAGCAAGAATTTATTGACTGCCTTCGGAAATGGGATAAAGACCACCCCTTTCCCTTTCTGAACCTTCACCCAGAGTTGCGGAACATTGTATACCGTGAACTTCTTGTTACGGACTATCCTGCGTCTTCTACACCCTTAAAATGTCATCCCGAAATCTTGGCTACTTGTCATCAAATTAACCACGAAGCGACGGGGATTCTCTACGGCCTCAACAAAGTTCATCTTACTTTTGATATGGACACTCTCCCCAATCCTTGGATGCCTGGCGGGGTATTCTGGAAAGAGATACAGATGACTTCCCGGGATGGTTCTAACTACCAATTGAGTCATGGTTATACCAGTCAAATTCAGACAGATATTGATCATTACCCAAGCTTCCTGAAGAAAATGCAAGACTTCACTATTGATATACGCTGTCCTGCTGTTACGACAATTCGGGTAAACACTCTCTACCAAGTTGCCTCAGAGGAACCTGCTTACTCATATTTAATCGATGTTGTCCGCTGCTTTGCTTCTTTTATCATGGACAAAAATATGATTCAAAACCTTCTTATACGTTTGGACCTGGGTGCCGACCTCAACGTGCAGGATGTAGCGAGCATTCTTTCTCCACTTCAAAGGCTCTATGGAATTCCTGAGGTGACCATCGTTCTTAAAAATGGAGAGGCACCGCTTCCCATCTTGCGGCTCTTGAAGGATGTTATCCAAGATCCAACTCCTGTGCACAATGTGCTGAAACAATTCACCCTCCTGGCGCACAAACTTGCTTGCACCCCCGAACCTATCAGATTCATCTCGTATCTACAGCAGCTTTACAGGGCATTCAATTTCCAAGATAGAGCCCACCATTTTCTGATAATCAAGAAGGAGCAAGGAACTGACTATGATGAGGAGGACTATGATGAGGAGGATTTTCATGCCATTAGAGTCAAGGCTGAGGCCATTCTTGACTCACTCACGTACGCCCCTTCGAGCAATTCCGTCCCCAATCAACTGGGCAATGACACTTTCTTGGAAAAGAGCCTCAGTCTGGCAAACAAACGGATGATATTGCAAGCCAAGATAGACTCAAAGATGGATCGAGAATCATTCTTGTCATCAATTGGGCTAGGCACTGAAGGCACTGGTAAACTACAGTAACTGAAATGAAGGGAAGTGATAGTTCTCGGGAAAAGAATGAAGCACTTCTATTGAAGGAGTGCGGAAATGGGTAGACAACTACTCTGGGAGTATACGTCATTACGCATCAGTCATGGATGGTATGATTCTGGTGTGCCGGGTTATGGACTTATTCTTGGAAGCGGAGCTCGTTTAAAAACCCGGTATACATACAACCAATCGTTATGCGGCCATTGACTATACTTTACACCAGGGTGGTTTTGGATAAATCTTATCGCGATAAGATGCAATGGATATCCTTATCGCGATAAGGATATCCATTGCGTCTTATCGCGATAAGTCTTGGCATACCCCAAATAAATTTTCAGTTGCCTTCTTCTTCTTTATTATCGTACAAATATGGCTTCAGAAGTGGAATCAGAAGCTCTCGACTCTATTAATACCTCTAAATCAAAAAATACAAGAGGTCGCTCAGCTCTTTTAACATAGGAGCATACCCGTCCACCAGGCAGTAATAAGCCCGTACGAAATAAAAAAGCCCATCTTTTATTCTATTATAAACACTGCACGGAGTTATATACTGCACAGTTAACTTCTAACTTCCGAAACCACTTAGCGTTAAAGCATAGTATTATAGTTAAGCCTAAAACTAGTTATACAAAAGAAGTAATACGGGATTAATTAAAAGACCTTTACCTTAAAGCGTCGTCTTAAAATAAGATAGAAGAGCTAGATTTAGAAGTACTCCAAGCGGTCCTAAATAAGAAAGTTATTAATAAGGCCCTTATTACATTAATTATTATACGAAACTTACTATTTCGGATGGTTAAATAGCCAGAGTTTTATGTTCTTCTATAGTTAATTAATCCTAAAGTAGACGGCCATATAACTATAGCCCATTTAGTAGTTAGTAAAAAGATCTATAACTTATAGCTATCACAAAAGGATATTATACGAAAGAGGCTACAGTCTGCACTAACAAGTATTTATCTCTCTGTTGATATCTGAACCTCTCCAAATAATTACCTTCTCCTCACAATTTGCGGCCATTTTATTAATAGCCAGGAAAAGCTTATAAACGCCCTTCTTGGCCTTCATACGGTAGCCTCTTATAGTAGGGACGAGTAATAAAATACTTTCCTTTTAGTGCTTAAGGACTACGGGATTATATAAAAGCTAGGCGCTGTTATATCTAATAACCATACTGCAAATAATAAGCTTTATTATATAATAAGCGACTAGCTTCTTTAGGAAGAAGAAATTAAATAAAATCCCGTCTACCAACGGATCCGCTATTAAGGCCATATTCTTAACCTTACCATATAGGCTTTCCTCTTTAAAAGCTTAATTAGCCTTAATAATATTAAGTCGTATAAAGAAGGAAAAGAGTTAAATCTAAAAGAGGAGAAAGAGAAGAGTAATACATTTCGGAAACTTAGTATACTTAGAAAGCTTTATAACATTACCGTACACACCTATAGCTTAGCTAGTCGTATAAGGGAGTTTAAAGGTCTTACAGGGAGAAGAATTCCGCTTAATAATTATACGAGATAGAATAGCTAGTATTTTATACTTAGTATAGCAATTTAGAAAAAGTCTACCCTTAATACGTATACTAAGCGTAACCTTAATACGCTTAAAAAGGACTATCTTAGTCCAAAGGACTAGGAGGCGCTTTATACAATAAAAAGTTTTCTTTAGATATTCCACTAGGCAACCCTAAAATATTAAGAACACAAAGCAACGCTTAAGAATATACTCTTTACAATAGATGTTATAATTAAGCACCTTAATAAATCCCAAGTTAGTTTATCTCCCCTCTTTATTTTCTAATTTAGCTAATATTATATAATAGAAGGAGTATATATCTAATAAGGAGTTCTCTAAACGCATTAGAAATGCTTAGAATACCTTTAATAGGTATTACTATAAAACAAATAACTCGCCCCTTTACACCGCTGTACTTATTCTTTATCTAGCCCATTATATAAGATATATTAAGCAGGTTTAGAAGAAGGAGTGGCGTAAGCCTATACTTAATAGCGTTAAAGAGCTTTAGGAAAGATATCAGAATAGGAGTTTTACGCTTAAAAGTATATCATCGTATAAAAAGCTAGCTCCAGCTTAAGACCTTAATAAGTTTAATAAGATTGCCGAGGATTTTAATAGCATAATGTTTTAACCAAAAAGTTAGGATAAGTATAAGGACTTTATCTCTAAGACGCCGTATAAGATCTTAATAACTGCACTTTAGTAGTAGTCTCAAGAACAGTAACGAAAGCGCTAGCCATGGCTCTCGCTTATAGCAATTAAAATTCTCTTAATTCCAGCAATAAGCGATAAGCCAGAAAGAGTCTTTTTAGGAGGACGTTATACAGTATCATAGGAGAGAATGTAGATAGATCCTGAAACTCTTAAGAAAATAAAATATTTAAAGAATTGGCATTAGAGAAGAACTATAAGAGAAATAAGTAATTTTTCTTTAAGTATTTAGCTATTATATAGTTAGGGGGGAAAAGGTCTATAATATCCGCGATATCCATAATATTCGTAATATCCGCAATATCTATAATA
>Ga0307515_10006305_pt1 | contig 23770 bp, 24 predicted proteins | sample 17_EM_MG_FD_194513 | JGI IMG/M metagenome (GOLD analysis project Ga0307515, IMG submission 194513) | Populus trichocarpa ectomycorrhiza microbial communities from riparian zone in the Pacific Northwest, United States - 17_EM | ecosystem: Host-associated > Plants > Roots > Unclassified | place... | reverse complement strand
CCCCCCCCCCCCCCCCCCCCCCCCCCCCCCCCCCCCCCCCCCCCCCCCCCCCCCCCCCCCCCCCCCCCCCCCCCCCCCCCCCCCCCCCCCCCCCCCCCCCCCCCCCCCCCCCCCCCCCCGCGAAGTGCGGATTCACACAATAGTGTGCCAATCCAGGCAGGGGAGCACCCAATCCAGGCAGAGGACCACCAATGGGGATTGAGGAGTGCTCTGCCAGCGGAGGAGAGCCGAAAAGGCGGAGGGTGGATAAGGAGAGCGGAATGCTATACAGGAGCGACAATGGAGACTGAGGAGCGCCAGTGGGAATAAAGGAGCTCCTATCCCAGGCAGCGGAGTGTGGAAATGGGGGTATAGATCACGGAATGAAATAGAGGGGCGCTGATCAAGACAGAGTGGATTATGGAATGCCTATCCCTGCGGAGGAGCGCTGAAAGAGGAGGAATTGATGGCGGAAGGATATAGAAGATAGTGAATCTAGGCTGAGGAGCACCGACGGGGATTGCAGAGCGCCTATCCTAGCGGAGTTGCACCGCATGATGGGGGGAGGGGATGGGGGGGTTTGAAGAGGCCCACTAATAAGTGATTGATGAGTGCAGTGGCTTCCGGAGTAATAATTATCATCGGGGATGGACAATATGTAACTCGATGCTCATCTTGTGAAATCATTACTGTGACGATCTTTCCACTAGCATATTCAGACAGCGCACATTGAATAGCTGCGGCTACCAGCGCTAAAGTCTGTGGAGTGAGAGGTTGGAAATACTGGGATGTCGGGGGCTGGCACCCCCAGCTATTGGCAGTGAAGAAAAATTGATGGCAAATGAGATCATGCATTTCCACTTGCGTGAACCATGATTTCTCATTATCAACGACCTTCGAGAGATATTGATCGTCAAACATGACCTCCTTAACCTGTATCCGAAGTTTAGTCTCAGATCACAAATCCACCTGGGAACTGTGGACAACAGTTCGATGTGCCCCATTTTCCAGCAGTCCTCAAATGGTACTTATAATCAGTTTCAACGATGTGTATTTTGGGGCATAGTCAATATCGTAAATCTGATAGAAGAGCATTGAACAGAATTCAACACTTACAGCTTCTCGTGTTTGTGGATCAATTTTGAGAGATCAACCGCTGGGCAATTGACAGACCAATGGTGTACCTACAGGAGCACCTGCTACTGGCCGCTCACCATCCTGAGCTTCAATGGCCAGTTTCCAAGCTTCTTCTGCCACCAAGTACTAGTCATCGGATAATATTGGCCAAGGAGACTTCGTGAATACAATTGCTTCCATGAACCTTTTCGCTACCTCAAAAGTAGCCCTATGGTGTTGGGGAATGTTCTGATCTGCACTTGCCTTGGGTTGTGGAGCATTCTGGTCTCCACTAGACTTGAGTTGTGCCAGCACCTGGGCGGGTGGTGCACGGTCAGGCTTGGATGATATGTTGAGGAGGGCTGACTTTTGGCATTTGAGTAGTGGTGGTGCCATTAACCCAGGTGGTATTCAGGAATTTGGAAGCAGAGGGCGTGCAATAACAGTATCGGGACAGCTCCATTTCTTTGGCAATGGAACCCTTGTAGTTTGTAATGACTTGTCCCAGCACGCCTGGCCTACAAGTAGGACCTCCTGCTGGTGATCCAAATTGTTTTCTTCGATGTAGGAGGGTAAGGTGGACTCTCCAGTGTCCTGACTTTCACCCTCACTTTCGTCATCACAAATGTCCTGATCGGTATCATCATCCTGCTTCATTGATGAAATCAGGGATAGCAGTCATCTGCAATTTGATGCACAAAGGCAGATAATTAGAAGGCAAACATTGGATGGGAAATGAGGATTGGCTGCTTTCTTGAATGCGAGTACTCTCTCAAGGTGTGCTTCTTGATTCATCTGTGAATAGTGATTCCTCACCAGGCTGGGCGTAGGTTCCATTTGCTTTAATGAAGATAGAGAGTTGGGGAATGTGAGAGAGAGTGTATAAGCAGTAAATAAAAGATTAAGTGCATTAGAATAACCGGAAAATTGGAGCAAGAAGTTGCACATAGTTGAGGAGGATGCAATTCAAGGAGCACCTTTAAGGTTTCAGGAGATATGACTTCAATGGTTCATATTTATATTGAGGATGGCAGTCCGGTGTTGCGATTAAGAATGTAGTGAGGTGCACCGGAGTGGATGGATTCCATGTCAGGTGCGCTGGAAAGGATGGATTCCGAATGATGAATGTTAGCAACTACTATCAACAACACACTGTATGGATGCAAGAATTGGAGGTTAGCAAGTGCCAATGCACATAGAATACAACCAGATGCACCTGAACGAGACGCACCGGCAGAAAACACGCGACATTAACTAACCCATGGTGCTGGCCAAATGGAGAACTGATAACCTGAATGAGAATGTGCACCCCTGCATATGACTCCTCTATACGAAGTGATTATGTGCAAATGCTCGAGCATTTGCGGTCACCGCACGCCATAGAATTGGTGCAGCATTGAGAATCTGCAGAACTCGATGTGTGACAGCTGAGTTTCAAGGGTTCATACTGAGTTTGTCATCGATCAAAGACAATTATGAATCTCTGTATGTGGTATATCCACCGGAAGGAAACATGTATATTCACGGTAGTCTATTGTGTCAGGATGCTGCAGGTAAGTTAGTCGTCTATAAGGCAATATCGTAAGCATAACTTGGCTTTCATGTATTCATCTGGGCCGTGTCTGCAGAATATCCCTCGCAACAATGTTGCAGTCCATGGAGGAGTGAGGGAATTTGGTATACGAGGGAGAGATACACGTGCAGAGATACAGGCATAGAGAGAATATGGTAAGGTACGATATATGATTCATGGGTAATCTTATGGATTCATACACTCATTGATGCCAACATTGCTAACAAATGAGTCATCAATACTCACTCACATTCTGAGTGTGCGCCTAATATCTAGTAAGTTGCACACTGTTAAATCACATATTCATTATGAGTTTCACTACTACAATATAGACTTAAATAAATCTTGAGGTTGAAAGCAATATGCTATGATGGTATGAATGTATAGTGAGACGTCATCTCACTGCGGGCAGAGGAATGATGCTTGCTTGCTTGCAGGTCCGGGGAATTGAGGTGCACCGATGATTGAATGGTTACGATTGGATTCATTCGCTGGGGATTCCAAGCTCGCCTTACGCTGACAGTTAATTACAATCTTCGAAGTTGTCTTTTCTTCACTTGAGCATTCAAGAGTCACTCTTTTCAAACTTCTCTCACGATGGAAATCGGTTCACATAATCTATTTTCAGATACGAGTTTTGGTGGCCCAAACATACATTTAGTCAGAATCGAGTTACGTCTGCATTCAAAGCAATGAGAACTTAGGCCTATTTCAGTAAGTGCGGTACATGGGTGAATGGGAGTTGCTGGCCATCGTGTAGAGTCGATGAGCAGACTCTGTCATTTGAGTTTCTCGCTCTCGAGCAGCAGCTCATTTGACAGAGCCCGATATTGCAGAAGCTATTTTAGGAGTTGGACGCTGAGGTCCAAACATACTACTTAGGCAATATCTAGTTCAGTGAGGTTGATGATTGGCCAGGTCTATGCACGTAATGTTTAGTTTTGCAGGGCTACCTTCCTCCCACGGACAGTTGACATGGAGCTAACAGTTTAAGGCATTTTAGCGGTGGCCTTCACATACCAATCAAGTAGAGATTGATATATCAGCAGAGGCCGAGCGGGATGTGCCACCTGCACCTAAATGTGCAGTGTCTTGAGCGATGACAATCTGTGTGCACAACGTCCACTGATTAAAAGCCAAAGAAAACATGATGAGAAAGAAGCGAACTAAAATCTGAAGTGCACTATGAAGTGGGGTACATGCATGTCGGAGGCTTATTGTCGCTTTTGAGGCATGCCCGAGCTGGAATGAGACATTCATGATGAGTCACGGCCTGCCAGAGTTAAATCATAGGCCAGGTCATACCCAGCAGCGAAAGGTCCAGCTTCACCAGGAACACCTGATCTGTGTCTCATTCTCCGATGCTCTAGGATGCCGATCTGAGATGTGCCCGAACGACTACGATCGTGCTGCACAAGCTACGCCTTTGCCACCGATAAGTGAGCCCATGTCTCGTATTCTGACACAGGAACTCAATAATCTTGTAGACTCTGTTGATTATGGAATGAGATTGGCAATTATGTAGTGATGGTCATGACGATATGTGCCCAGGACTCTCTGGTGCATCTGAGCTTTATTCATATGCCAGCAATAGCTGCGGCATCGCCACGAATATGCGAGCGGTGTCTCAAATTCTGACACAAGTACTCAATATCGCCTAGACAGTCTCCTTGCCAAGTTCGATTGGCAAATAAGTGGTGCTGGATCTGTCATAATGCGGCTCAAAACATATGATGATAATTCTCTGGTGCACCTGAACTTCAATCCTATGGTAGCAAAGGCTGTGGCTTTGCCCGGAATTAGCAAGCCGGTGTCTCATATTCTAACACAGCTATTCACTATCACCATGACCTACTTTATTGCCAAATTGGATTGTCAAATCTGCGGTGGGCAATCTATCTAATTGAGACTCATGACATATGGCCAGGATACTCCAGTGCACCTGAAAGTGGTTGAATTGTGTGTTGTTCACACTTTTGACTTTGAGATGTGGACATGGCCACAGGTTTCCTGTGCACCTCAAAATCACTACTGAAGAATAATTCGAAGCCCTTCGCTGCATCATTCTCAAAATTCGACTCAGGCTATTTATCCTGAGATAGGCCAGCCTGGGAACTTGTAATTTACCATATCAATTGACTTCATCTCTTATTAGTCATTAATAATAACAATCAAGAACGCAAATGACATCTAATTGTAATAATCAAGAATGCCACTGAAATCCCACTCGAGCAATTGCTGATTAAAGATAGCACAACTCCAACATCAGAACATTGATTCACGTTAAAATGGCAGAGAGACAGAATTCATTTACGCAGTACATTGTGCCTTACAAATGACCATTTTGACTATTTGTATCTGTTAAGAAGATTACGTTGCTTGAATGTCTAAAGAGGCATACCTTGATGAAGCGTTCTGAACAATCTAGGATGATAGCTCATCTGACTCAAAAGTGTCTCCATTCTCTGTCAGCTGCTTCGTATGGTCCTAACGAGGCTCCAGAATCCGGAAAATCATCAACGTCATAATGTTTGGTTGACTCATGAAGCTGTGCAGGACGTTCATTTGGGCCACTCCAGATTGTTGAAGAAGATCACTCGCACGGTTATCATAGCCACCAGGACCTGTATTCAATAACCATGTGTGTGGTACTCTGTTTTGCCCTAACTGAACAACTCGTGCAAATGCCCGCCACTGCTCATTGAATACCCACAACTTTTGAGTTATTACCGCATGGTTTGCTGCAGTAAGATTTTGGCCGGTACTGCCCACTCTGGGTGCAGTTACAAATACAGAGGAATTGCATGAATCCTGGAAAGTGAGCTCCATTTCTGTCCGTTCATCATTGCCCATCTCTGGATACTGGTGGAATATGTCCACATGATCCGCAAAATACTTTGTTAACCACCACTTCAAATGATGAACTTGGCCAGGAAGAGGACACAATAGCACCGCTTTTTGAGCAACAGGTGCACTGGGGAGAGCATTTTCATGTATCTCTTCATCCGGAAGAAGTGCCTCTCTTAACCCATCGTCTCTGTCAGTTGTGGGACACTCTGCAGGGTCGTTGACAAGTATCGACAGAAAGATCGCTCTCAGTCATCGGAAAATCGAAGATTCCACCGAAGTATCGACAGAAAGATCGCTCTCAGTCATCGGAAAATCGAAGATTCCACCGAAGTATCTAGTGGCCATTGATCATACCATTGTCCAGAAATGTCGTTGCGTTCCTCCTTGTCTCCCAACACTAACAAAAAACATGCAAGCCGCCATCAATGAACCCTCCATGCTTCCGAAACCCCCGTTGAAGTGTGTCCCTCCACCAGTGCCTTCAGTTTTGGGTGCTCATCTTCAGTCCACTCAAGATCAATGAGGTGTGCATTCTCCTTTAGTATCTGCACAAGTGGTTTTCCGTTGGCAAGTTTCAATTCCGATCACCTCCTGATTGTCCAAGGCTTTGCAATCTGTAACATCCAGTGCACCTCATCCTGTTCAGCTTGTTGGTCTTCAGTCCTGATAGGATGCATCAAACTCTTCACTGCGGAATACAATGCATCTGCACCATGCTTTTCCATCGCAGTATCATCCTCTGGATCGTCAGGCACACATGAAATCAGCCACATCGTCCGATACCAGCAGTCATCAGCTGAATCGAATCCTGGTGGAGCTGTGACTCGATGTTTGAATCCAATTTTCGCATTCATCGCAATTTGCCAGCCCACACTGTTTTGAGTCTTGTACCGATGGGCCTCACCAAAAATGCCAAAACTGCATGCACAGTAGGAGAGTTGGCCATCGCTTGATGGTTTCGCTCTGGATGTTACGGGATCATACTACACAAGGTGCAAATTGCATTGCTTTTGTGGCTTGTCAGTACAGGTGTTAGATCCTCATGGGTGAGATTCGCATTTTCGGCATCCAACAAGTTGACCAGTTTGAAATCAGTTCCATGTGGCATCTCGTCGATGACTGTCTTCAACGTCTCTCCACTCCAGGCATTGTAACCAGCAGAATTGGTTCAACAGCTGATACAAGTGCTGGATGGCCGTGAGACGGTGTTTTCTGGATCTCCAACAGGTGGTGGGGCACAGAATTCAATCACTGGAGCTGATACCACTCCCCTTCTTCACTGACAATGCCGGGAATGTTGTTATGTGCCAAAATCACCCACTCTTCAAGGGTATTCCTCCATACAATGGACAGTGGCAACCAGATTACAACATTCTCAGTCACCAATTTGCAAATCATTGCAGCTGCAACCGAGGCGCAAGTCTTTCCAAGACCCATTATATCCCCCACCAGTGCTCCTGGCATATCAGCATCCCAAACCCACCTCCTCACGATGAACCATATGGCCCAAACCTGGTGCACCAGAGGCTAAGTTCCGGGCAGGCCTGGAATTCAATACTTGTGGCCTGGAACATGGTCATCTGTTGATTGACGAATAGGATGAGCATTCAGCAGCCTGACTGCCTCATCAAGACACTCGTGTTCAAATGTGTTGTTGATTGTATTGAGATCCGTACTCAATACTGAGCTGGTATATGCGGGATTGGGGACCTCCTCACAATCCTCCACTTCCTCCTTACCCTCCCTGTCACATTTGTCTGTGGTCGTTTTGTCCTCAATGATCTCTTGCGGTTGCTCCGATGTAAGCTGGGCAGATGGGCTCATATTCCGGTGCTTCTGAGACTCATCGCAATGTTAGGTATTTCACAGACACGCAACTATTGGAACGAATATATATGGATGCAATACGATCAATTCAATTCTTTCAATCAGAACTCACATTGATACAAGTATCATTCTCTTGCCCACCATGCTCCACTCCGTCCTCTCTTCCACCACCTTCTTCAGAACCTTCAAAAGTCTATGTATCATGAGTAGCAGTTGCGCACATCAAGCCTTAACACGGCTAGCGGGGATTACTTCTGCTGGCATAATTATGTGCTTGGTGATGACCTTCCCTGTAGCTTGCTTCATGTCGATGAAACATATTTTCGGATTGTGTTCAAGTTTCAACTTGAGAGCATTTGAAAGGCAACAGTTGTACGGAATCTGGCCATAGATGGGGTCCATTATCATAAGCCCATTTATATATAATCCGATATACTCTTCGTCCAATTCACCCTCCTCTAGGGTGCATTTGAACATTGATGTTAGAATGAATGGCTCTTTCAGGCCTCCATTTTAATGGATGAAATCAATCAGCCCCTCCCAGAGCCTCAGACCGGTATATGAGGCTTGGAGTTGGCTTGGGGTTTGAATGATATCATTGCAATTCAACACGCGGCAAATCACAACCATGAGCATTGTATTTGGCAACTCTGCGAGGTGACTTCTCGCAGGGTTGCCGGCGCGCACTCAAATCCGTCTCCGGTTGCTTGTTGCCTTGCCATCTCTTTTTCCTCACCTCCCATCATTCGCTTGCACATTTCGTCACAAACATCTCTACCCAATGCCGACGAATTCATTCCGCATTATCGAAATTACCCACCAGCAGCCAGCTCTCAAATCTCTCCAACAAATCTGCAACCGCTGTCTCCCAGTGCAGGGGTCCATCTGTAAGCTGTGTCCAACAGTTCTGCCCCCAGATAATGGACCAATATCTTTTCTTGAGAAACCCAGCCACCCATACTTTCTTCCACTTGTTGAACACACAATAGTTGGCCTGTCCCATCCTTTTGGCAAATTGCTTCGAGGAGAATTCGGTTTGCTTCAGGCTGACTGGGGGTTTACCCTTTGCACCGCCCAAGTCCGACAAATTGTCATTTGCACTATCTGCATCATAATCGTCGCAGGAAGTCTCCAGCAATGAGGGCATGTCCGCAATCCATGTGACATCTTGTTTCCGCGGTTCCATAGGTGGCAGGAATTGTTTTGTTTGGAGCCTAATGGAAGGTCTCCCAGGTGCGCCAGCAGGAGGTCCAGGTGGAGGAATTGAGCTTCAAAATGTTGCAAGATTGACTGGATTGTTTCCCAGAGGTCCTGGTGGCACTCAGTGCACCTGGAGATAACGGCCCTTGTCCTGGGAACTGCTGCGGAGGAAACCTTTGAGATTTGTCCCAACTACCTTGGTTGAGGTCATATCGTTGCCACTGTGGCCAATAACTTGGAAATCGTCGGCTTACGCTAGTCGTTGGTCGCAAAATGTGTTGTGTCAGGTTGAATGGAGAATGGTGATATAACTGGGGACCACCTTGAAATGGCTGCTGTGAAGGAGGGTAATGATACCCATATGGCGGATGATATTGATTGGCGTGTTTCCCAGATTGACTGTCTTTGCCATTGGCAGTTTGTGAACCATTATCCAAGGTTACTGAATTGTCGTCACGGCGCTGTTGTGAGCCAAATTGGTCACCCAGTGTAGCTATGTTCGCTGTCTTTGGTGGAGATCACTTCATCGACATGTTCTGTTAGCAAAGATGGTGGTAAACTACTATAGATGCACAATGTGATAAAGAATGAATTGGAGTATGGTTGAGTATGTTGCAGGTAGCAGTGATCTTCAGCGGGATGAAGGGCTTCTTATAGCCCATTCTGTTGTTATGTTCTGTGGTGTTTCACTACACCATTGATCCATGACACCAACCCGGGCTTGAGAAAAAGAAACCTTAATCGCTCACATACCGCCTTTCTTTGTGATATGCTCGAATTGATATACTAGGATACAGGATAGATGCTCAACTTCCTCCGCTTCCATGACTTTAAAGGTCATTGAAGGGATATGATACAATATCTCCAGAACCCAACAAGAATATATCTAGTATGAAGGTTAGTACGACTAGGGATATTACACAAGAGTTGTGTGTGTACAACCTTGCAACCTCATTCAATAGGAGGCCTGTGAGTCGAGCAGCAACAGTTATGCTTTCTGTTGCGCTCCTTGCCTAAACATAGTGTTGTCCTCAGGATCCACACTCCGGTCAAGGATCGATACCAAATGAGACATCCTACCACCTTATCAGTTCCTGATGATTATTGCATGGGCATACAGCTAGCTAGGAAACTCACATATTTATTGAATTAAGATGATCTATCTTCATCATCAGCTGCTTGGAGGCTCGAGTGCAGGTATAACTCACAATGCCGCAATGACATAGTATAAGGCCCATGGTGGTGATTGCAGTAATGACAAAAGAAACCTTCTCTTCTCTGCTAACGATGTTCAGCAGACGATGTGCACCTTTATTGTGCGGGACATTATATATATATCCTGGTTTATGAAGAAAACTGATGGTAAGGTGATTATATTTTACCCCTCCCCCGCATTTGGCAGTAAGCAATGTGGCTGTGAATGTTATACCCGAACCAAATATCCCTGAAGCTCAAAACTACCCCCCAAAGCATCGTCGAGATGCATCCGAATACGTGTTCACTTACCATTTCTTGAATATGGCCAACACTCAGTGGAAACTTGTCAAGTGCTTTATCTGCAAACAGAAACTATTCGACAAGAACCGACTCGAGGCTCTCTAACAACAGTATCACCCAATATTGTGGAATGAAGAGCTAGTACCTGATGGGATTATACCAACTGCAGGATGGGATCGACCCGAGCCATCATGGTTCACCTTCAGTCTGTGCACCTCAATGGCCATCAATGTGCTAGTGAACTAATATTCTACCCATAGACACTGTACCTGGTACGCCATTACCTGAAGATACTCCCGACGAAGAAACAATAGACCCCCAGAAGCGTGATCTGACATGTACCCCTGATCCAATGAAGACAAGGGCTCATAGGCAGGTAGTTGGAGTGGACAATGCGGGGGGGTAAGCATATGGCAAAGCAACTTGATTGTACAACAAGCATCGCAAGTACTCAGATCAATGAAATCCATGGCATCCATTTCACTCATCATACGGCTTTAAACAAGCTAAATCATTTAGCCAGCAAACAACAATGTGGATCGATCAGCATGTGAGGCATGGGCTGGACCACTTCACAATCGAATCATCTCAATGTGCAGATGCTCTGTGAAAGCACCTCACACACAACGATTTCGGGCTCGGCGCTGATATTTTGATTGAAGATCATTCGCCTATCTTCAGAACATTATACCATAGGGATATCTTCAAATGTATTCAGTTGCTTTTGGCACATCTCCCATTTCAGGCGCACCTCAATTTTGAACTGGTGCGCCTCGCAGACTCGTTAAGTCGCTGAACATACAGCAAGAAGAAAACGGGTGACCCGTGGTGGGATACGCAAGATCAGCTTCCCGCCGGAGTGACGATTGTACCAGTTATTTGTGCATCTGAGAAGACTCAGTTGACCAATTTTTCAGTCGATCAGCGTGCCTGGCCACTGTATCACACGATTGGTAATATTCGAAAAGATAAGCACCTTACACCTGAAAACCGCTTCTGGATACTCGTTGGGCTGATTCCACAGCCCCAGAAAGGCGCCAAAAATCCGGCTGTGGCATGGCATTCCACGGCCGGAACAGTGCTGTCCCCACTCAGGAATCTTCACATAACTGGTCCTGGCTTGGAATGAAATTGTGCTGATGGATTCCAGCGACAATGTTATCCGCTTTTGGCTGCCTGGGTCGGGGATTATGCAGAACACACCATGATTGCTCAACTCTCATATGGCTCATGCTTGATGTTTGAAATTCATAAAGGTGCGCAGATGGGGCATTCAACTTGTCGAGCACTCGATAACTCAAGTGATCAGCATGTGTACTCAGAGCTTCTGGACGAGACTACTATCAATGTTGTGCACGCTCTTCGTGTGCATACAATCCGCAACCAGTTCTGGAAATCCCCACTCTGCAATATTTATCAGCTATGGCAGCCTGATGAGTTGCATCATTTGCTCTTGGGTTTGGTTGAAGACTTATTGCACTGGCTATTCAAATACCTGAAAGCTAGAACAGTCAAGGATTAATTTGACAATCAATTCAAATCAGTACCCCGAAATCCAGGCCTCCAGCGCTTCTCATACTATTCGATTTGATGACAAGCAGCTCCTGGCAGGGCAAAGAGATCCGGGGCATGAGCAGAACACTGGCAGTGAATTGCGCTCCAATTCTGGACTGCTCCAAGGGTGACAGGAAAACTCTGGCAGAAACAGGCTCTGCTGAGATGGTGATGGGAGCAGTGCGGGCATTATCTGGATTCTCTCTACATGTTAGCCAACAAAATCACTCTGATCTATCCCTCGCTGTAATAGACGATGCACAGGAGCGATTCTACAAGATGAAGGGTGCCATTCGGGATCAGAAAATGTTGAAATCTTCGAGGGCGAAACTGAATGAACAGTTGGCAAGAGAATCCCATCAGTGACGAGAACAAAGGATTCACAAAATCCATGCTGCAATGGAAGTTCTGGTGTACGGGGCTGAGAAGGTTACTACCCCAAAACGAAGGCAATTTCAGGTGCGCCTGAATAGAGCCTGACACACGGTAACCAAATGGACAGAGGCTGATCGGGAGAGGGCAATCGAGTGATTGGAGCGCGAAATCCATCACATGACACCAGTCAAACGCAAGGTGTTCCATAAAATTTTCCAACATCGTGAGCCACAGATATTACAAGTAGTCAGGACTAGGGCAACCAGTCCCAGAAGCACATTCGCCAGAAAACTTGCTCAAATGAAGACTACTGCCGAAGAACAGGTTTATCGGGCAGTAAACCTGACCGCCCACAAGTGTGTGGAATGTCAAATCCATCTATCTGATGCTGAGACTGAAGCCACCACATGCAGAATCGCTGATACGGACCGCATTGTGAGTCAGCGGGAGGGAGAGATTTATTGTATTACTCAGAATGAGCAGATGCAGTTCAAGAAGGTATTGTCCATCTGCTTGATCGAATTCGAAGCTTAGTGGCAGGTAATCGGCATTCAGGAGCTGAGGATAACCATTGAACAGCATGTAATCCCTTTCGGATATCCAAAGATGAACCTTGTGAGCCATATATCACAGTCAATTCAGCGGATAGGGTCTCGTGACAATTTCGCGACCGATATTTCTGAACAGCAATATATCGTCAAGCTGAAAGAGGTATATCGATCTACCAAGAAAGTCAATTACATTCGACAAATGCTCAAGCACAATGACCGGTCTACCGGTCTTGACTATGTGGAAGAGACACTTTCATATCTTGCCTTGCAAGGCTGGTATGATATGGACTCTGCAAAAGCTTTCCACCGACTATCCGCTGCCAATACACGGTGAAGTACTTACAGAGCCCATCTTCAACACCTTCAGCATTGTCAGGACGAGCTATTTTTCTGCCCCATGTCACAACAGGTACATCATTTGAGAGAAACTCATGTCCGCGGAGTGTGCAGAAGTATCAAATTAACCTCACTCAGACATGCATCAGAAGATTTCGGAATTCCCAACTATGGTCAGCTATTCCATGCACAAATTGAAGAGGACTTGGGACACAAAGTTAGTGGACTGGTGCTCAGATATGATCAGAATGTACTCCTTGACTGTTTATTCAATAAACTTCAGATTTGGCTCCCGTACTACCGTCAATGATTTCACTGCCCTACATCTGTTGAGCGTCTGGGACCTGATTGCAAGGTAGAATATTCCGATGCCAACCTGGGGATCATGCCTGAATCTCATAATATCTTGGCTCAGTATACGGAAAGTGACCTCGATAACACCTGCCAAGGCCAAGTTCCATCTTTTCTGGTATTGTACTTTAGCTGGACTCCGGAAAATCAGATCCTCTAATTCGAGGAGCACTTGCCTGCCGGAAAAAGATATCGACCTTTTCTAGAAGGTGCAAAAAGACTCAACAATGTATATTACGAGCTCCAGTTCAAGAATATGTGGTGGTGATTCCAACAAAGTGCAAAGATCTGCATGATTGGGCAGATTGTGTTGACGGGTTCAGCCGGGTTGTCACACAGACTGATATGATGCATATTGTACCTGTTGTAGCAATTGTTGGACCGGCAAATTTGGTGCGACAGAATACTGCATCAGATAGGCTCGATAGTGTATGGCTTGTCAATAGTCATGTGGATTTAAATACCTACTGGACTGTATATTAAGTTACAATGCCTGAATTAAGGTGTGCAGAAGGAAGATAGTTAATTGAATTGTACTATTCGGTATAAACATAATAATAATCCATCCTAGACAGTACGGCTCCAGATTCGAGATGCACCAGAATGATCTTGGTGATGCGGCCAATACTCCCAATACCTCTGATATTTGCACATTCAAATAGTTTGATTTTGTAGCATTTTGAAGACAACCATACATTCTTCAGGATACTGTTGTATTCTGTTCCACAACTTCCTGAACATTGAGGAGCACTGGTGATGTAGTCTTGGTGCACCTGAGAGCTCATCGCTTTGCACTCAGCCTATCTGGGAGCCTCTGGGAGCATCTGGAAAGATCAGTGTGGCTGTTCAGAGGTGCTGAGTTGTTCAGTTGTGACTTCCAAACTATTTTACATTTTGCTGATGCAGAACGTCTATATATGCGGTTGATTTGTATAGTCGAATTGTATAATCAGTACATGTATACAGTTAAAATTATACTACAGTAATACTGCTGAGCCAGTTCATCTAGTAATATATTGTTATTAGTTTATCTGGATATATCTGGGGTTTGTACAAACACTATGTACTAATTTTGACCATTAGTTATTGAAGATGTATATTAGACACTTTGAAAGTGTGAACAAAAGTGAAACATCTAATTATAATATCCACAATGATTATGAATAACCAAGTGACACAGATGCATACAGTAATTGATTTTATAGTTATAGGCATTGAATTCATAAATGGTGGTTTTTTTAACCATTATGTGATATATTTGTAAGAAGTTAAAGAGATATGGCAAGTCAATAAAATATATGGAGATTCCATGAAGTCAATGGCTATTATCAACCAAGCCAACATATCATTGATGATATAAAATCACATGGAGCAATTACCAATGTTCACATCTGAACTGGGTTGTTATTCTACTGCATTTATAATTCAATAGATATATCTAGATGATATTACAGTACAAATGTCCTTCAATATCATCTCATAAATATCTGAGGATACATCTATCCATTTTACCAAAGAATAGATTACTGCCAAGGGAACCAATAATGTATAATTCAAATAAGTATTTGATAAGTCAAAGGTACTGTTCACACCATAAATATTATCTATACTATCATCTTTTGGAAAAATAGAAATATGTACTAGATTCTTGTTGTTATCACTAGATAGACTAAATAACTGACTGCATCCAAGGTCTCAGTTTCTGATAACATTAATAAATTACAATAAGGGATCCAGAAGGAAAAGTACTTTGAAGAACTCATATTTGAAATAATAGTGTTAATTTATACCTTCATTCAATAGGGTATTGCCTGATACCACACCACCATAATAAGGTAATATCAATTATGAAGCAATATATCAGTAAAGTGATATTCCCAGCAACAGCTCACTATATTCTATGACCAAAGAGCAGATTATTATGTAAAATGCATTCCTTAAGGAGAATAGATTGAACAGATATATATCCCAATCTGCTGTACCTTACATCACTTTGCTGTTGTTTACAAAGCTTCTATAATGTGGGTTCAGTTTTGCTTTGGCTTTTCAAAGATTAATCACTACATACTAATCAAAATCTATACACCATCTCTGAACTGTAAAACTTTATCTTCTATACAATACACTCATATATATACAAAATTCTATCTATAATGTGGATATATTTAACTACAAATAATCGTTTACAACAATCATCAGTTAGCTTTTCAAATGCAGTCTCATATTTTTCAACCACCAGTTTCGGAATTTGGAACTGCAAAGTCCCAAGCAGTTTTGTGCAGTGTATTGATAATACGAACAGATAATCACTCACTCATTTTTCCTGAACTTAACACAGTGATAATCATCTATAAACTGACATTGGAGGAAGATCAGATGCAGCATGCTGAAGCAGTTATGAACATGATGTTCATGGTAGGACTCAATTTTTGCCTAATGCAAAGGAGATTATTCCAAAATAGCATTGAATACTTTGATCAGAATAGGTTGACAATGAGATTATCAACAAATCCACATAAGTTAAATACTGTGTACAATAGAAGAACGGACAAGAAGACATAGAAGAGAAAACTGAATACTATTTTTTGAGTGCAATAAGTTTTCAGAACTTGCAATTATTATCAATTATTCGTCATTAGTTTTGCAGATTACACCAACCAATAATACAAAAAACAATCAAGGATTAATTTTGAGTTGAGCAATAAGCCACAGCTGGCTAAGGAGACAATTTTAAGAACTTGCGATGAGGTTCCATAGAGTAACAATTTGATTATGATACTGAACATTTACAAGAAACACATAACCCATGTTTTATTTGTGTATGAGCGTACAATCTGGCCGAAGGTAAAGTATTATGTAATAGTGGATACTTTGGCACCAATGCAGATAGACTAAAGACTGTGCTGTATGCACATATACATATGCACAGCACACTGCAAATTTCCCGCAGACACTGCCATGTGGTGTAGCCTACTATGATCTATAATCGGTCTGCAAATATCTGTGAAAGGCCCTTTGGAAGCATTCATGGGTGGTGGGTCCATCAGTGGACTTCCATCTGACTGATCTTGAACATTGCATGGCCACAGGCTGTGTATATTTGAAGAATAGATCTCAGAATATCTGGTGGACAGAGCCAGCCCACAGTATTTCAATATGACTACCAGTATTTGGCCACGATGTTTCAAGTGAATGCTACACACTGATTCAATAGTGGGTCGATATTCAACGATCGGACAATCAGTGTTTTGCGCCTGCCAACTAATCCCATGCTAAATGGATTGCATTGGAACATGTCAACGGAAGAAAACTAGATATTGTGCCACAGCAGCATGGGTTTGCAGCAACCACTAGTCGAGTCCACAATACCGCAATGATTGTTCTGAATGCCCCACATATGTTGCTATCAATATTTTCATCGAAGCTCTGCCTGATCTATGGTAAACAGTCAGTGGATTTCATGTGGAGCTATGGCATAATGGGCACAGAGTTGCAGTAGTCTACAAGATCTATGACTTGATAACCAGTACAGAAATGGCACATTAATCATTGAGTTGAGGTAGTCTATGCAACTTATGGTATGATGATATCAGCAATAGGTAAAATTGTTTGAAAGTGATACCTCAACCACTCAGCTATTGAATACACAGCCAGTGATGCTTCCTGAAGCTCCAACATGTGCCAGGACAGGATGAATGCAAAATGATGTGTTCTGAGGTGCTCTGACAGTTCTTTTAGGTGGTTCTCAACTCTTCCGAAGTAGCAGATCAGAATACAAGAATATCCTAAAGAATATAAAGATGTCTTCAGTATGCTATAAAATCAAGAATGTCAGATGTTAAAGTGTTGAAGCTGATGGGAGTACCATATGTGTCTCGATGACAATACGGAGGCACCTTCAGCCAGGTTTGACAATAGTGATAGTATAGAATGGTAACATCACATTGTATAATTTGATATACTATCACACAGCTGCACTCCTACATCTTGTATTCCATTTAATTTGCAGTTCAGTCGGTGTCAAAATCCAGAGGATTCATTACAAGCCATATACGATTGATGCAGCTAAATGCAGTATTCTCCCGCAACAAGTGTGCTGGTCCATCAATTGCTTCAATTTGTATACTATGTAGCTTTTGGTCTGTTTGACAACCAAGATCAAGCAGTCACTACCATCGGCTCAACCAGGTGTAGGGGTGTACTTCTTTCGAATCACCACTGCGCATTCTCAAGCTTGAGGTTGTAATACATAATGTTAAGTCAGCTTGCACCTCTTAGAAAATGTTGATATTACATTCCTCCCTAGCAGATACTCCTGCAATTGTGGAATGTGATTCTGTGGAGTCTAGCAGAACTGTAATACACGAAAAGATGGAATTTGTCCTTTGAAGGTGTCTTCAAGTTCATCATCTTCATGTTGCTAATACTTAACCCAGATGTTGTTAGCTTCAGGCAAGATCCCGTGGTTGGTATTTAAACATTCTATCTTGCAATCAAGTTTCAGATGCTCAATTGAATTATGGTTGTAACATGGCTCACAGTATTACCACAGCCCATTGTAGGGTGTAATGAATATACTGTCTATGAGTACATTCAGATCGTGTTGAAGTACTAATCAAATAAATATTTGTCCCAAGTCCTGTTCAATTTGAGTGTGGAATCACTGTCCAAGATTGGGAATTCCATTATCTTATAATGCATCTCTGAGTGAGGTTGGGTTGATACTTCTGCACAATCTGCTAAGATCCCTTTCTCTCAAATGATGTACCTGTAGTAATATAGGATGGAAAATTGGCTCATTCTGAATCATTTGGGGACATGATAGATGGGCTGTGCATTTGCTCTGCTCTCTATCAGTTGCGGACATTTAGTTCAAAACTTCTGCAGTCAATATTGTACTAGCCTCATAGTGCAAGAGATGATGGAATCTCTACCAGACAGTCAAGATTGGTTCAATGATGATTATGCTTCAGCATCTGTCAAAAGTGCTAGACTTAGTAGCTAGATCAATTTGCCTCATTCACATTTAGAATCGGAAGCTGCTCAGAAATATCTGTGTTAATATTATCATCAGAACATATTCATGGAATTGACTCTGACATGTAGCTTGCAAGTTGTATCATTGGATATTTGAAACATTGTGCATGTTGTTGGACGATTGTCCAGAGCTCCAGAATGCTGATTGTCTGCCCCCAAGCTTCACACGTGATTCAACAGACAGATAATTACTTCTTGAACCACTGCTACTCATACGAGGTGATGCTAGGAATCTTCCTCACATGCTGGTCAGTGATACACTCTGTATCAGCCAAGCTCCAGGTGGTGGCTTCAGTGACAGCAATGGATAGGTGGTCCTGAAATTGTGCTTGCATGTCAGGGGTCATGTTAGTCACCCCATAACCCTTGTCTTTGGAAGTTGTTTCCAGTTGGGCAAGTCTTTTGGCAAATAAACTCTGGTAACTGATGGCCTCATTCCTGACATACTGCAATAATTGACGCTCATGATGTTGGAATTATTTCTTGAAAAGCTTGTCTTGAACATGTGTTACTTGCTAGATGTCCCGCTCCAATCGCTCTATTGCTGTCCGAGAATCAGCAGCTGACTATTTGGTTGCCACTTGTCAGGCTCTATCCAGGCATACCTGACATTCTGTTCATTCTGTTGTGGAAACCTTTTCAGCCCATCACTCTAGGACCTCCATTGCAGCACTCATATTGTGAATCATTTGTTTTCATAACTGATGGCATTCCCTTGCTAACAGGTCATCTACTTTGGCCGTTACAGATTTGACATGTTTGTGTTCTCGAAAAATGCCCTTCTACTGTCAAAAGCATGCGAGTGCATCATGTAGTGCTTTGAGGGATTGAGCAGTGATTTTGTTGCCTAACAAGTAGAGAGAATTCATATAATGCCAACACTACACCAAATTGTTGTACGGTGGCGTGCGCTCGAGTAGTCGAGTGTGTGCGGGCGTATGCGAAGGTGTGTCTATTGTGTATCGTGTAACGAGACATGTCGCATCGACATATGGTCGATCGATGACTAATGGTGCTAACTACAAAAGAGGCACGTTACATCATAGTCCTTGGCATAGTGATATCCGTACTTCCAATCAGCTTAACACAAATATCATTTCATCATATACTGTTTTGGCTGCAGCTTTCCCATCATCCTTGGAGGATATAATCATTAGACTGCAATCAACAGCTAGTGTTCTGATCATTCCATGGATCACTTGACATTGGCAGTTACCACTTTTCAATAAATCGAATAGTAAATATAAGTGCTGGAAACCTAGACAATATGGTACCAATGTAAATTGATTGTCAAATTGATTTTTAATATGTCTAGATTTCAGATATCTGAGCAGCCAGTTCAATAAGTCCTAAACTAATTCTAGTAACAGCCGCAACAGTTTATCATACTGTGACAGCCGATAGACATTGCTAACCAGGTATTGCCATAACTGGTTGTGGATTGGGTGTAAACCTTGAATTTGCATAGCATTAATATTAGTATCCTCCAGCACCTCCCAATAAATATGCTGGTCGCTTGACCTATTGAGTGATCGAAAAGTTGAATGCCCCAACAGCGCACCAGTAGGATTTGCAGTTATCAGCCATGAGCAATGTGAGACTGGATCATCTGTCGCTTTTTGCTGATGAACCCCGACTCAAATGACCAACAGGATGTATTATTGCTGGCGGAATCGGTCTGCAAAGTCCCATTGGAAGATAGTACCAGTGATCTCAGGATGTTTAAGTTGAGACAGCACAGTTTCAACGACTTTATGTGATGCTTCATCAATATTTTTGACACCTTTTAGGGGATATCAGATCAGGCTGATAAGAATTCAGCTGCACAGTTTCGGTGTCTCACCGACATCTTTTCAAATTGTAACAATTGTGACATCCTGCCACCAGGCATTCTGATTGCCTCAGACATTTGTTCAGTGGATCTTCTTGCATGAACAAATGACCAGCACAATGATTGCTCCAGCAGGAAGTTGATCCTGCGTATCCCACCCAGGATCGCCCCAGTTCAGTTTTGCTGATAATTAGATAACCATCAGAGGCAGCAAAGTGCATTAGTTCAGAATCGATATTTGCCTGAAATGAGAGATGTGCCAGGAGGAACTGGATATATATCGAAATATCCCTGTTGAGTAATGTTCCAAAGATATATCAGCCATCTTGAATCCAATTATAATCACTGAGCTGAAATTCAAGTTCAGACAGGAGCTTTCCCAGGGCATGTGCTCATTGGAATGATTCATTTCCTAAATTGTGTTGTCCACACCTCAGATAATGATGGATCCAACTTTTCATTTGCTGGCGAAATGATTTAGCCTGCTGAACATTATGTGTAGACTGAAATCAATGCCATGGATTCCATATTTTGGAGTACTTTCCATGCTTGTTGTATAATCCTGTTGATGTGCCATACACTTTCCCCACAAAAAATTTCCAACACGAACATCCTCAGGTGCCCTTGTGTTGGTTTGATCAGGTGCACAGGTGCAATCAGGCATATGAGGGTTCGTAGATTCTTTGTCCACAGTATCTTCTGATGATGGTGGACATGGTACTTGTCTATGGATTTAGTATTAGTTGACAGCGTGACAGAGCCCATTCAGGTGCACCTACTGTAGTAAAATGATAATGGCTCATGGCTAGTCCAGCCAGCAGGTGGTAGAATCCCATTGGGAAGTCGTGAATCATTGATGAGTATTGGGTGATATTGCTTATAGTGAGCTTTCAGTCAGTTGTTGTCAAATAATAAATTTTTGCAGATAATCTATTTAACAGGTAGGTGGTGAGTATTGATTATTTTTGAGAAACTGTCGGTGTTCGTATCAATCTCAATCATGATCGAGGGAGTATGTTTTATTCCTGTATCTGAACCTTAGGGAATGTTGTTTGAAAGCAAGTTAACTCAGTTTAGTGTATCACTATCACAGTCACATCACACCCTGCCAAATGTTGGGGAGTCATAATTCAAACTTACTTTATAATCTGGTTTCTTCCGTAACCAGGATCACCGGGAAAAATTACCTTACGTGACTCTGAACTCATACAGAAGCTGGTTTCGGGACGGTAATCCATGCCATATTCGACACGTGGCACTATTACGTCCTATGGACCTGTGAGTTGACTAGATTACTATGATACACATGCAATTATGGGCACTTGATACCATACATCATGCTGCATTCAATAACACTGCCAAACAAACTTTGTTGCACCCTCCCAAGTACGCTCTGAAGTACACTCCTGATTGCACTCGATTGTACACTCCCAGCCTGCTTGACTTACGCTCCCAAGTAAGCTCTTAAGACACTCCAAAGTAGACTCCGAGTATGCTCCCAAGGACACCTCCGAGTACGTTCATCTGTCCACTCCCCGGCATGCTCTCAAGGATGTCCCCAATTGCACTCGATGGTACACTCCCAGCCTACTTGGCTCTACACTCCCAAGTACACTCTCAAAAGGGAAGACCCTTCCCATCTCACTTGACTTTATGCTCCCATGAAAGCACTCGATCCAGAGACTTGCTGAGTTGCAGATGTCAGGCACCGGGAGGCGCGAGGCCGGTGGCGTATGGAGGAAAGTTGATGGCGGGCAGCGGGCGGCGGGTAGTGTATGTTGGCCGAAATCATCATATCGGTCGATATGGTAGACTGAACCTTATCTCTAGCGCGGCCAGCATGACAAGATGTCACGATGCCTCAAGCTCATGGTGTTGACAATTGCAATGTTGATATCTGCGGAAATGGTGGATAATTGGATCTCAGGGAGAGCCGATCTCGGACTCAGTTTCCTCAGGGGAATCTGCTGCCAGGTCCCATCGATTTTGGGCATATGTGTGCGCATTCCGTTTGGGGCCGATGGTGATCATGGTAATGGTAATGATGATGATGGTGATGGTGATGGTGATGGTGATGGTGATGATGACGGTGACGGTGATGGTGATGGTGATGGTGACGGTGACGGTGATGGTGATGGTGACGGTGACGGTGATGGTACCAAAAGCACTTAGTCAAGTAGGTTGGCTACGTCAACATCAATGTGAAAGCTTTAACAGACTTAGAGCCTTCTATTAGCCAAAGCATTCACAGACATGGAGCGTTCTATTAGCCAAAGCATCGACAGACCTAGAGCCTTCTATTAGCCAAAGCTTCCACAAACTCAAAGTTTTCCATCGGCCAAAGGCTTCCCATGGAACACTCTATTCCTCTCGAAGCTTGGCTCTCTCAAACGCGGCTCTCTCAAGCAGGCTCTCAAGCAGGCTCTCAAGCAGGGTATCGAGCAGGCCCCCAAGCAGGCTCTCAAGCGACAGCGGGCTCTAAAGTAGATTCGCAGCGATGGTGTAACCAGTATAACAGCAAAGATACCAGTCAGTAATGACAGGCATAGGTCCATCTCCGGGAGCCAACCATATATAGGTCCATGGGCCCATGTGCCCAGCACTCGGAATCGACTAGAGATGACTATGGGCTGGGCGTTGGGCAGGGGTCCACGGGACGCTTGCCATGATATGCGCATGTGCGCGTGTACGTGCAGCGCAGCCTATAGTAAATTTGCACTTTTGCCGATGATATAATTAATCTAATTCTGACAATGATTGCTATATGTCATCTGCTGATGATTGTTACCAGAGAAGCTGTATTTTGTCATCACTGCAATTATCTTTTCATGCTATTCAGAATGTGCTGCCAAAATCACTACGAGTGGTGATATCATGCCGGTGGTAATTGGTGGAAATGTGCAGTTGCGACCCAAGATTGAGCATCAAGCAGTGGATAATCGGTGATATATCAGCCCAATACAATGAAAAGGTAAGTTTCCTAGCTGACTGTATACCCACTCATTGATCATCAAAAACCGTTCGCCTTGTTGGATGTTTTCACATAAGAAGATCCGTAACTGGCAGGTAGATCCTAATCAGACAAGAAGTTTACATAAGGAGATCCAAAGGAAGCAATCACTGTTGCTGCTGAATCCTCAGGCCCCCTATAGAATGATGTTACAGGTTATACATGCACATTTTGAGTGTGAAATCCCTAGTTGTGATAACATTGAAAATGGATATAGTTATTGTTGGGTTCCTGGAGATATCATATCATATCCCTTCCATGACGTTTACAGTCCAGACCCAGATATAGGTGAGCGTCGAACCCAGATCCTGGTATGCTAATTCGAGTATATCACACAGAAAGATGGGAGGTATATTACTGTGGTTTCTGTTTCTCAGCTGGGTTTCAAGGATCAAAGGTACTGTGAAGCACATCAGCAAAAAACATTTCCGTCCGGGCGGAATGGCTCTGTCAGAGTGGACGCGCTCCGTCAGAGCCGTCAGAGACACCCCGGTGGCGGATTACTCCGCGCCTGGGGTCAATACCATGCGTCGCGTTGCACATCGCCGTCCGATCACAGTTTCGCCGTTTCTTCCTCAGACTCTGCAAGAGCATTCTCAGATGCTCCTGAAAGCACCTGCAGTTATGGAGGTGCATTCAGGACGCTACGAGATTTGACTATTAGGATAGTCAAATTTTGGAGC
>Ga0307515_10006304_pt1 | contig 23772 bp, 26 predicted proteins | sample 17_EM_MG_FD_194513 | JGI IMG/M metagenome (GOLD analysis project Ga0307515, IMG submission 194513) | Populus trichocarpa ectomycorrhiza microbial communities from riparian zone in the Pacific Northwest, United States - 17_EM | ecosystem: Host-associated > Plants > Roots > Unclassified | place... | reverse complement strand
AGCGTTACGATAGAAAGAACCGTCATATTGTGCAGACGCCCCAGATTCGACGCCTCGAAGCTTGTGTTTTGCAATTGGTAGAATATCGGTCGTGGTGGGTATGGAACAGACGAGAGCGACCCGCGGAAGGTTTTCGGCTTGAGGCTGACTAGCCGTGCTGGGAGGACGTGGTGCCGATTGCTGAGGCTTTTCGAGCGAAATTGCCATAACGTTGCAATTCCAGATGCATATCTACAGTTCCCTCATAAGTGGATATTCGCGTGTACATGTCGTAGCCTTACAGACAGTTCGCTCAATAGCTACACAATGCAAACACGGACCAAGAAATATAACAAACAACAGAGAGAGAGAAATACAGTCGTGAACCTATGAGGGAAGAATAATAAGTACTAGGGACCACCGCATCTGGCGTCGACGTCCTCTGGTAATAAAACAACAGTACACCAATCCATAACTCACATAGAGGGGCACCACCGCCTCGACTCCTCTCAAAAAACCTCCAAAAGCTTCTTACATGAGGACGCACCCCTCTCTATCCGGTCCAGTCTCAAGTATCGTCGGGGTCCCAGCACCCGCGAACCTCGAACTCCTCCCACCTCCCATCCCAGGCCACCACCTCATCCTAGCTCCACCTCCTCCCCCACCTCCTACTCCACCAACACCCAAATCGTCCGACGTCCTGTTCCTCCTATCTCTTCCCTTCCCAACCGCCTTATTAGCTTTGACTCGTCTCTCCCTCGCAGTCTTGACCTGATCCACGACCTGCCAAGTGTAGAACGTCTTGACGACCACCCGCTCGGGATCGCACTCGTCCATCACCGCACTCTCAGCATTCCTCCTCCCACCATCACTCCCGCCCACATCAGCAGCGATATCGGCGTATTCATCGTCTCTCGAATCGAGGTATCCGAGCTTCCTCGCCCCGTGAGCTCTCCACCCCATTCTGGGTCGGATGAGGGAAAAGATATCCTTGGTTGCTCCATCCCCGATGCTCCTGCAATCTATCGCGACGAGCCTCGCTTCCCGCATCCCACGCTCCCCGGAGAGTTTCACGAATTCTTTAACGGTCCCGGGTAAGATCCTCGTCCCGTCAGCCTCCAAAACTCTTAACCTGGGACACCTCCGCACTAGGGCGAGCAAAGTGTCGTTGTTCACCCCAATAGCGTGCGAGATGACCAGGTCCTCGAGGGCGTGACCAGGTTGAGGAGCGGGACCGTCCGCCAGGGCCGGCGACGCAGCGTCTGAGGATGAAGTATCCGGAGTGAGAACTTCGATCAACGCGTCTCCCACGTCTGCCGCATCCTCCAAATCGACCTTCCGAATCCAAGGCGTAGTCTTAAACAGGCGGATCAACCCCTCCTCCCGGACTTCACCCCCGATCCCACCCATCTCGAGAAACTCCAATCTCGGGACGGCGTGGGCGAGATGTGAAGCAGCGATGTCCGTCAGAAGAGCACAACAGGAAAAGTTGACATGTCGCAGTTGGGTTACCCGCCTTCGGTATTTGGTAGGATCTCCGGGGTCTCGGCCTGCTTCTCTGGAGGTAAGTAGAACGGACTCTTGGTGGTGGTTCCACTTCAGTGCAGGTCCTGTGCCTCGCTCCTGCCTTTCCCTCTCTTCGAAAGCGGCCAAGAATGAAGATGGGAAAGATGCTAAACTGGGCCACGAAGAAGGCGAGGAGAGGGGGTATCCCATAGTCGGCGATGACGAGGAGGAAGGAAATGGCGAAGTAGGTGGGGAAGGGACACCCCAATCCTCCGGCCACCTCACGAAGGCATCCACGGCGGAATTATGCAAGTCCTTGGCGTAACTGAGATCCAGCACCTCCAATTGTGGACAGGTCCGACCCATCTTCTCCATAACATCGTTGTCTACCCTTCTCACCCCAGAAACTCTAAGGTCCCTCAACCGAAGTGTCTCGTCCCGAACCATCGCAGCAGCAAAATATGATCTCAACCCCTCCGCGTCGACGTTCAGACACCTCGAGAGGTTGATGTGGGTAATCAAAGGCGCAGAAGTCGAGAGCGTGTCCAGAGTCACGTTTGTAACAGCCTTCAACCCTTTCACGTTCAACCTCTCGAGCATAGGTGAGCAGCGAAGAAGGCGGTGCAATGGTCGAGTGGTAACGCTGGAACAGCCTTGAAGGTCGATTTCTGTCAGTTGGGTATGAGGTAGGGTGTGCGAAGGAGCAGGGTAAAGGCATAGGTGTTCCGCGATCGAATCCAACGTTTCTGGAATAAGCCTAGTATGGCCGGCGAGATTGAGTGAAGTAATAAATGCACCAGCGGTCTTGGCCAGCGTCGTCAACACAGGAGCAGGAAGGCGAGGGAAAGAAGAGAGGTCAAGTTGACGCCAGAGTTGACCATCAAAGACCAGGTCCCTCCAAGCCTTGGATACCTACTAAGTCTATTAGTTCGCCTGCAGCGGGGATGAGAACTCCAACCCACCCTGCCAAGCTTGATCAACTCCCGAATACCTCTGTCCCTCCCAACCCACTTATTCCGCCCCAATCCCGCCTTGTGGGCCGTCCACTTGACAGACCCCGACTTGGTCTTCGCGGTAACACCGTTTGGACCGGCGTTAACCAACCGTTCATGATCCCTCTCATGCACCCAAACAACCCAAGCGAGGATGGTCAGCTTGACTTCCCTCGGAAGGAGCTCGTCAAATAACGATCCCTTCGTCTCCTCCTTCTCCTCGCAGCCACCCTCCGCATCGCTGTCGGGGTAAAGCCGAAGGGGTTCGAACACATCTAACTGAGGCGTAGAGATGATATCCAACGCCGATATCGGGCCAGAAACAGGAAGTGGAAAAGGCGAGGAATAAGACCGCCCTTTGGCTTTCAATGAGGTAGCTTCGGTGGGTCTTGTGGTGATAATGGGGATCGGAACTGGGTCAGCGTACAGCGCAGCCAAATTATGCGGGAACCCGAGTGGAGTACCGGGGATTGGGGAAGTGGAGGAAGAGTCGGGGGCGGAGATCACACGACCGCTAGGCCCACTGGCGGGATTAGGAGTAGCATTGGGGTTTGGGTTGGGATTTAAAGTAGGTGAAGAGTTGGAGGGGATGGTCAACCCGCACTTGGGAAAGAAGCACGATGTCATCCTGACAGCCGACGGATCTGGAAGGTCCAGATCCAGAACCCTGCTACCTCGAGCGTTGTTGCTGTCCGTAACAGCAGTATTTGGGGCTGGGAATCTGATTCCAGGAATTAAAGACGTCGAAAGAGATGGAGGTGGGGTCATAGGTCGACTGTTAACCGCACTTGCCGGTTCTGAATTAGACCAATTGCCGGCGCGCTTCCGGAAAAACAATTTCCTCGCGATCCCGCTCCCAATACCTAAGCTTGGGGGCGTCCGACTCCTTAAAACCGACCCCAAGCGCCCTCTAGACTTCTCTCTGACCGTTCCCTGGATGGGGGTCATGCCCGAGGTCAGCGCGGCATCCGAATTGGAGTGACGGAGATGGTGAGGCCGAGACCCGTTTGAGAATGAATGTCGGCGGGATGGGATATGGTGAGGTGGCGTGTAAGGTTGGCGCGTGGGGGGAGGGACGAAGCGCTGAAAAACCTGCGGGGGTTCTAGGAAGTGCCTCGGGAGTGGGGATTGGAGATTCGAAGTGGAAGGCAAGCACCGACTTCGGCATTCGGATGTGTCAGCCTCCATTCCGGCGTCCATCTCAATCGGGTCATCTACATCAGTGAGATAGGCCCTCCCCCTTGAGATATACGAAGGGGAAGCAACGACTTTGGAAGAACCAGGGGCACCGATGTCCGGCCACAAGTCGCCGGACGGGGACGAGATGGTCACTGAGGGTGAGAAACCCAAAGGCGGTAAAACTGGAGGCGAATCTTCATCTTCTCTGTTCCTCTCTTTGCCCTTGCCCTTCAGGTCTCTTGTGTGCCTTTCGTTGAGAGCTTGAGAGGCAATCCGTGGGGGAGGGTGAATATATGCTCCGACCCGATCTGCGGGCGTCTGTACTATGGCATCAACGGATGAGGACGCCGAAGCAAACGAAGAGGGCGATAAGGAGAGCATCGGTAATCCATCGTTGTTCGGTTCGGAGTCGGAATTGGAATGAGAGTTTGAGCGTGATGATAGGGAGAAAGCAGGTTCGAGGGAGAGAGCGAAGAGGTCGTGTTGACTCGGACTCGCGGTGCGTCGGATGAGCATCGGCTGAGTGGCGAGAAGGTTCTTGACTTTCGAGGCACCGTCTGCTCGTTTCTCCCCCGAAAACTGAGCGGGTCGTCGTTGGTCGTGGGTAGAAAGTGAGGTTTGGAGACGAAAAGCGGGAGGCGGATATGTTTGGAGCATCCGGTCGGGTGTTGCTTGGGTCGTCGGATCGACACCGGCGGCGGACGAAGTAGGCCGCTCGCCGCCAACCTGAGACGGGCCGTTCGGTGAGCCGTCGACGTCGAACCATCTTGTAGGATCTTCCGGATCGTCAAAGTGGAAGAGAACGTCTTCGTTCTGGGTGCGATTGGGTTCGGAGGTTATGGTCATGACGAGAGGTGCCACTCTTTAATGAAACAAGAAACCGATATGAAACCCCGCTCGGTGTGCAGGTACAGATGCTTCAGGGAGGAGAGAGGGAGGAGAAAGAGAAAGAGAACGAGTTCATCCAGAAAACCGAAAGATGGCGCAGTTAACAAACACTCTCAAATCGACTATTCCGTCTCACACTGGATCAGAGCCAGGGATTCGAAAGGAACCTCGCGCCGAGATATCTTATCAGGACAGACTGCGCGAAAAATCACATCGTGGCCAGTTTTTCTCCGACACACAACAAAAGATATACGTTAACGGGATGACGCTAGAGTACAAACAGAGTGTGGTAATGGAAACAACAGCAAGTCAACAAAAAATAGCAAAGAAATATACAGCCGACACCCTCAGAGATGGCTACGACAGTTCAGTCTTTGGTCTTTGCAGCTTCTCTCTCTTCCTTCTTCTTATGCCAATTAGCAGCTCCCATCTTGAACCTGAAGGGAGGAGGAGAGACCGACATCGATCAGCACAAGTCGGTCAGAGTCAAGGAGGAGTGGCAGACTCACCGCTCAACATGGTCAAGATCAGGAAATTCCTCCTTGAGCTTCTTCAGCTCGCTCTTCATAAATCTGTTATACGCGTTCGACTTTTTCGGTCCACCTCCACCCCCAGACTTCTCTAAAATCAGAAAGAAAGAAAAAAGAAAACGCAAATAAAAGTCGGCTCGCATGTTCTTCCAATCGCAGGGAAAAGAAAGAAAAAAAAATCGTTTGTCACGGACTCTTCTTGGTCACCCCTGAATCTGATTTAGGAGCCATCTCGTGCGTTCAAAACGTGTTGGAAATAATCTAAGCAACGGAGTCAGATCTCCGCGCAGTGGTTCTCTTGACGGAAGACACTCACATGGAGAGAGAGGGCAGGACGCGGAGGGTGGTTGATGGGGATGAAAGGGAGAGAGGGAAAGCGGGGGGGGAGGTGGTCATCTCCTTCACTACACTAAAAGTAACCCTGTGTGCGCTGACGCTATGCAAAGATCGGAACGCTTGCCGCTTTTGGTGCGATCATGGGACCTCTCCTACCCCCGGCAAGCTTCCCCTGGGCCTCACCTGCCCTCTGCCCTTCCACCCACCCACCCAAATCCTAACCTACCTTACACGCGAAAGCCTGCCAACCCACCGGAACGTCTTCCTTCGGGTGACCCCCAAACGGCCCCGGATTGACCGACGATCCCACCCAGCTCCACTTCTCTGGAGCATCACTTCGCCTCTTCTGGCTCCGCCGCGGACAATGTGCCGTCAGAAACCACCGAATCCAAGTCGACCACTTCCATGCTCGTTGCGTCATACCGTCATAACCCTAGTCCCTCCGTCCGAATCATTCTTGCCTTCATTTGGCTCGGACGGGTAGCGGTTGATCCGGTTCTCTCTGCTCTTTTCGAAATAAACCTCCCACCTCGCGGCTCCGGCCGTCCTCGAACGGCATCTTGGTTGCCCGGTACTGGCGGCGTTTCGTATATTCAAATTGCCGCCGCTCACCCAGAGGTTTGGTCGCATCTTTCTCAGGTAGAGGCCCTGTTTTTTCCTACACCCCTCTCGTCTCCGTGCTTGAGACCACGAGTTCAAGCGATGGGAATGGAAGAACATCGGAAACAACCGACCAACCCAACAAATTTACATAAAAACATGTTTGTACACTGATAGTCCGTACGTGTTCCACGGTATCAATTGGAAAGAGGATATACACAAGCTGCCGTTGCGCAAAGGTAAAGCATTGGCAGAAGTACGCAATACAGAGGGATGGGGTTGAAGACATTTCGAAACTGAGAGAGGGAGAAGGTGATATGAGTTATACGTTTGCCAGCACCCATTCGAATTGGTGAGGATTCGCGTGAAGGCGGAACTCGGAGGGAGAAGAATTCGTGCAGGTCCTCCAGCGTCGGGAAGAACGGAGGGATAGAGTGGCGTATAGGAGAAGGAGACATGTGTATCTGAAGAAACCCAGATGGGTAGACTTGGAGGGGGGGGGGTTAGAGAATCAGGATCCGCCCTGGTCGGGTGTATTGAATCAACGGAGAACTTTCACCAAAATCCTTCGTTCGTAACGTCAGACCACCCAGTCGCACTCTTCGCCTTTCCCTTCGCCTTCGCCTTACCCTTTCCACTCTCCACCCACCTGTCGTCACCTCCGCTCCCATCACCTTCAAGGCCAGGCGCAGGCGCAAACATCGGAGCAGGCTCGTCGCCACTTGCATAATCCATTTCATCCTCAACCTGATCCGCCCATGACTTCTTCCCAGGTTCCATGCTGGGAGCAGTCCTGAATCCGCCGCCACGTTGGGAAACGCTATCGTCCATTCCGACTTCGCTGGGGGTCCAATCCTTCGCGCCTTCGGTTTTACCCCACGCAGAATTGACTGGGGACTTGAGCGGAGCTTCTCGACCTACAGGGTTCGAACTGCGTGTTTCGCCCCGTCCGATCTTCTTGCCCTTTGGTTTGTTTCCAACCTCTCCGGGTTTAGACCACGGACCAGCCTGAGAGCTACCGCCGATCTCACTCTGAGACTGGCAATCCTTCGCTGCAGGGGGGTCCCAAGTACCGCCGCTTACTTCTTCACCGCTATCTCCCCCTGCGCTCGGATTGGAATTGGACTTTCCGTTGGGTTTCGCAGACTCGCCCATCTCGCTCGGGCTCCACCCGTTGTTGTCGGCTCCCCAAGCAGTGTTACCTTTGGGGTTGCTATCGGGTTTAGACCACGCATTTTTGGGAGGAACGACGCCATTAGCATTTCTTGGGGCCGCGTTTTCTGCGAAAAAGAACGGTTCAGACGAGGTACCCGAGAAATTTTTGTATGACAAAAGTCACCATCGCGTGGAGAACGAGGTCCGGAGTCCCTCCCAAATCCTCCTCTTCCTCTAAGCGGCGCGCCTCGCGTTCCGCGCCCAGCTCCGCGGCCTCCCCTTCCGCCTCTCCCACCATTCGGACCACCGGTCCCGTTCCGCCAGTTCTGGGGCTCTTGCGAATCTTTCAACTCCTTCGACTTCTTTTGTTGTTGTTCCCGATATTGCTTCCCATACACCTTGCAAACCCCCCTCGAACACACCTTCCCATGTAAATCGCACAACAGTATGTCGTCGTCCTTCTTCCGTTTCTTGTTCATTTCCTCCAAAGGGTCTCCCCACAGAGAGTTCTCGACTTCGATGGGTTTGGTAAACACCCCACTCACGTGGACCCCGACCCCGGTGTGGTCGAGTGGGTCATGATCAGAGTGCGGGAGAGCCGGAGATGTTACGATTCCCGCCGAGGCAAGCACATTCTCGAGACCAGCTCCATGGTATTCTTGGTCCTCTTCCTCGCCGTCTAAATCCATCGCGACGGTATGAGCCACGAGTTCATCCAAATCAAGGGACGGTTTGTCCGTCTCCTTCTCCTTCCCCTTTCCCTTGCCGTTGGTGACAAGGTTGGGAGGCAGAGTTCCAGGGGATTTATGGTTAACACCACTCTGCTTCGGGGGGACAGGCGGTCCGACATTCTTGTTTCGAGGTGCCGCGGTGCGTCCCCGCTGGTCTAGAGGGCGAACGGGTAAGTGCTTGGTAATTGTGACTAGCGTGTCGGGGTCGGCCCAATGATCCTACCGTTTGGTTGGCCCTTCTCTTTGGTGGCCTTAGACGTTGATTTAGCCCACTCGCTCTCCGGACGTGCCTTTACGTTGGTCCATGCCAGTGTTCCAGGAACTACAAACGAGGCGAGTTTGTGATAAGACATACCCAACGGAGTTAAATGAGAGCGGAAGTTGACAGACCTTCTCTGGGCATCTCGGGGAGTACTGGAATGGGGAAAAGATCGACAGGTAAAGGACGACAGAAACCTCGGTTCGTAGGGTCCTCCATCGGAACTTCGCAGCGCTTTGAAAGGGGATAAGGCAGACGAAATTTTCTAAGGATCACCGGTGTCAGAATGTGCACAGATTAATACAGATGACCGCGAGACGAACCCTTCTTCTTTGACCATACGGTCCCATTCCGCCTGCGCACCAGTGCGTAATTGTTCGATCAAGGTTTTCACGATACCACCATGTGGGAAAACATTACCTGGTCGTAGTAGAGCCTAGTAAAAGAGTAATCAGAACAATTCGTTTTCGAAGCTGAACGTCAATCGTGCTTACGACGTGTGTTTACGACCATCCTTCGGCATGAACCAGACGTCCTATGAAAAGCGGTCAAAATCCTAGACCCGGTTTGGACTTGACTCAACATACTTCAAAGTCGATTCGCTTCCAACCTAATAAACAAAAACTCGGATCGCCGCATACTTACCCCACGAGGACATTCACACATACCTTCTTTCTGGACGTCCCTGATGCTATTGAAGATGCAATAGAATATACCGGACATGTGCCTCTTCTCTCCTTCGGAGGGGTCCAACAACATGTCCTTCCAGGTATGCTGTCCCAAGAGCTTGCGTTTGTCATCTCCGATCGTTCTGTTTGAAAGGGCGAAACCAAAAATTGGCGCTCAATTGACGGAACGAAGAGATAAAAGGGTGACTATGTACGCACTTTGCGACTTCGATGATGACTGTGTTGCGTGCCTGAGAAGAGGTAACAAAACGGATCCATCAATATCGTGTGCTCCCAACGATCCCCACGATTGGCCACCCATCCACGGCGGTCCACATGCACGGGCGCTAAACCGGAGCACAAGCGGCCTCGATTACGCACATACTATGGCCATATGCGGGGCCGAGGGGAGCCTCGCGGAATAAGCGAAAGGTGATACTCACGGATGGTTTGTGATAAAATGCGCGAAAATGCACCGGCGGTACGATCGACCCCAGCCATCGAGCCAAACTTTCCACGTCTTCCTCAACCTCCATGTTCGCGTGCTGAGGATACGGATAAAAGATTGTCATGAAGATCTCATCTTGAGGAGGCGGTGGTGTTTTGGCGCGTAGAGGCATCGTCGTTGATTGATGCTGTAAGTCGGGGACGGGCGGAAAGCTTATCGAGGCGGGTTTCAAAAGATCCCCGCTGTTCTGAGAATCGGTGGGTCAGGGTTTGTATCGTAGGGGTCTGTAGTTCAAGAACACGGGGAGTAGAGCAGAAGGAACACTAGAGATGACTGTGGCGGGTAGGGAAGAAAAGAAGGGGGAGTGGCGGTTCGTTGAAAAATATGTACTGGTTTCTTTGGACATTATCACCCAAGAGAACGTTCCAGGCGATTGTCCTCACGTGATGCGACCACGGATGAAATGAAATGCCGGGCGGTCTTGCGCTGTCTTGGCACGAGGGGTCCCCCGAAAGCTGATCCAATATCTCCTCAGTGCATCCGCACCTGGTCTCACCAACTGCGCATCTATTATGCCTGAACCCTTGAGCCTTGGAGATGCTGAAAAGCGCATCGATGAGATCTCCGAGGTGACACAACTGGCGATCTCTCCGCCCGGTTCTGATCATTCCTCCACTTTAGGAGCTCGCAAATTGGTGTGCAGGTTCGAAGAGTAAAGCTACCATCGAGCTTCGGAGGTTGTGTGGTCACAATCGTACAGTCCCAACATCGTATAAACTTGAAGGCGTCGTGAAGGAGAGAGTCTATGCACAACGCATCTCCCAGCTCACCGAAATCTGGAAGGGTGTGTACAACGATGAGGTGGTAGCGTCCAAGATTCTCAGGGTGACGCGAGACGATCCCCAGATACAGAGGGCCAAAAGTGTAAGTATGTCGCTCGTCGTTGTTCTGACAGACAACATAGCGGTCTTGCAGGGAGGTAGCATTGATGAGACAGTTCAAGCACGACAACATCCTCATCATTGAGTGTTCGGGACGAGCAGTCGACACAGGGCTGGTTAGATGCTAGCGTCTCTCCCACTTCCCGGGCTGATGCCAGTAATTCTGTCAACCACGCTCCTCCCACTGATGATCCCCGTCGTAGCAATGAGGAACCTTCGACCTGCCGACCAAAACACGATCAGCACTGTAAACGAAAACGCGGTAGTCACCACTGACCTCTGTTTTGCCTAGCAACCCATCGGATTGCCGCAATCTCTGTGTAGGTACAACCTCCTAGGAAGAAAACTGCGGTGGTCTTGGTTTGTTCTCGTGAGGAAGCTAAGATGCTTGTGTGAGGTCACCGAAAGAGATCGCTCCCTAGACACTTACTTCGGACGATCGAACCAGGGTTTACCACGTTCGGCGGAACCAACCCTTTCGGTATAAAATCCACCGTCTCCCCGGGAATACTTGCCAGTACATCTTCAAAACCTTTCCATCCCACGATAGGATGTGCCTGCACCTTCATTGACCCACTCCTCGCATCCGCGGTATCATCCACCGGTTCTCCCTCCGTTGGCCTGTTCGTCTTGTCGAGTGCCGGATTGCTCAACACACCACCCTTCTGTGCTACACATTGCACGAGTCTGACGCTGATAGGCGCATATCCAGAGTACACGTAGCTGATGTCGTTCTCCAACTCATCTACGTTTTCGATGTCGTCGATCAAAAGTCGAAGCGATTTCCGTAAGGAGGCGAAGGGGTACTTCGAGGCGGAAAGTTCGTAAGGTGTCGGCGCCTGAAGAGGGTTAGGTTGGAGTATACAAAGAGGAGGGGCTGTCAGTGATAGCAGGAGAGGTAGGAGGTTGTATCCGTATGTCTGAATTCTGGGTGTTAGGGTCGAGCAACAAGCGAGAAGGTCTCGTGCAAACCTGGAGGAAATCGCGCTTTATCCGTTCAAGAACCTTCGTCTTGACGCCACCCGACGTGATGCTTGCCAGACACAGAAGCCTCACGACTGTTTGCATTTCTGCCCCTTGTGCAATCATATCCTCGATTGAGGTGATCTGGTTCGCCACATTATACGACGCAAGGAGATCTAGAGGCGGGTATTCAGCAAACTCAGCACGCCCCTAGGGACAAAAGGGAGTGGCCAAATACTCTGTTGAATTTCGAGAGACCTGTTGAATTCTGTCGTCCGTGTGAAAGGGACCAGCATCTCTGAAAGGCGCGTGTCTAGGACACTCCATCAGATATCGGTATCAAGGCGTTCGAGGAGAAATCACCGACGCAAGCCCAACGATTGGTGTTCGGTTTGCAACCCGCCCAGCTTTCCAACAAAGTCCTTCAGCTGCGCGACGGTCTTGGCTTGATGTCGGCGCTAGAAGTGATGAAAGACCATCAACTGGTGTTAGCAAGGGACTGTAAATCGACCCAACCTTATAGTCCTCATCCAGTCGATGGGCGACCCTGTTCAGCTTCTTTCCAACGGCCGAGAAGTTTAGATCTCTCATCTCTTCGAAGAGTGGGTCTGTTGAGGCAGAGAGGTTGTGTTTCTTCTTCTTATCCCGATTTATCAGACCGGCTGCAGGACCGGGGGCGGTAGGGGAAGTCGACGGGCCGGCAGTTGGTTGAGCGCCTGGACCTGTCTGAGGCGCGAGAACGGATTGTGGTAGTTCCACATAGGCTGAAATTTTGGTCAATGATAATTCCGGACGGAGAGCGCGAGGACTACTGACAATTCTTGATACCAACCAACTCGTCTATAAGACCCTCATAAGTTAATTGAGTGAGAAGCGGTGTGATCATATCGACCCTCCGATCCAGTATGATCAGGGAATCAAATTTATCAGAGGCGATGGAAGGGTCATTGTTCGTAGGGAGGAGAGCGGATTCCTTGTCCAATAGTTGCGAGAGCCGCTAGTAAGGGTAGGGACGAGGTCAAGAGAGATCCCCCGCGGGAGATTCAGGAGAAGACTAACAAGGGCAAAATTGCCCTTCCCAAGGATTCGAGGGAAAGGTCCAAACAATTTCTGAAGAGTCACCAGCGCTTGTGCGGAGTCGTATATGCTCGTTTCGTCCCCGTCCTAATTTGTTCTGTGGGCAACCAATCCCGCTAGTGGGGGACGGGTACATACCACCCATATTTCCTTGAAAGCGTTGTCGTTCTCCAACGAGACTACGTCCTCCGCGAGCGGAATGAACTGGAGATTGTACGAAGTGATGTTGACCTCTCCCAACACGCCCTCCTCTTCCAGGATCCGGGTGACAAGTGTCGAAACGCGCGGGATAAGTATGAGGGTGTACGCGTGTTTCTGAGACTCCTTCGCGTGTCTCTTGACCTGGTCTGTCCGTGGAGGTTATCAGACAGAGATGGTGGTCAGGGTGGGAATTGGGGGACTTGCCAGCGACGATCTTGATATTACGAATGAGAGGACGACAAAGATACACCACATTAGCTGTTGTGGAAGTCAGAGGACCGGATTCGAGCCAGAACATCTTGTCGACTCCATGGTGCTTTCAACGAGTGTCAGGCGGGCACAATCTCACCGCGAGGACAGAAGTTGGACTCACTTTCAGGAGAGACACATCCGTGACCAGACCCAATGGCCCTGCGATCGAATTATCTAGCACAAGAGTCTTTGCACCATTAATCTTTGAAAGAAAACTCTCGAAATCAGCTTCCCCGTCCGTCTGCGCGCAGCCGCGAGATCCAGCTAAAACGCACCGAGTTCAGAGAGTCGATCAGGGCCTTTCTCCCAATTTCCTTGAACACGGAGACATCTGGGCCCGGTTCTTCATCTTGTTCCAGCCTGGAGAGATGGGGGATCCGTTGTTCGTCCTTGTTCGAGTTCGCCGTAGAAGGAGCAGCCATGTCACGTGGCGTTGATAACCGATCTCTCCACCCGCTCACAGCTGAGACTACTCAGAAGACGCCTTGATCTCCCTGCTGCAACTGAAATGGAGATACCTCGAAATCTTATGGCAAATTACTGATTACGTCGCATTAGCACAGTCTGAAGTTTACTACGGGTGAACCCGAGGTTTCTTTCAAACAACAACGCCGGAGGGCAGTTTGCTCCCTCAAGGCATCAGGGGGGCGGTCGCGGCTTATTTTCCCACCGGCCAAACACGACCGAACCCCCGCTGTAAATGACGGAGTATTGTGCACTCTTGCTGATAGGCTTTACCGTGCTCACTCATCTGGCCTATGGCCGGCGCACGGACCGGTGCAAAATCCATTATTTCCAGCAACTCACTGCGCGGCAAGAGCGGTCTGTTTTGTGTGTCGGCGTCGTCTGTCATTCGGCACGACCACCAATTATCAATTTACAAACTGAATGAGGGTGCAGTGGGGTAAGAGCGAGGGAATGCCGGGGGTGGGGGAGAAATGAAGGGATGGAAGACGAATTCCGGGTACAGCGCAGGAAAACTGGGCAACGGACGAAATTGTAAACGGGGCTGAACGGTATTAAAACAAAACGAAGTGACTTCTGAGTAGTAGTACGGCCGTAGGGGTCAGGCCTGAACTAGTTTGGCATTCGCTTTCAGAGCGGATGCGAGGGCTGCGCCTGCGCTTCCCCTCTTCTCGTCAAGTTTCATTGGCGGCTGGTACCGTTCCGAGCGTTCGGTCTGGCGCTTCTTTTTCTTCGCGAGAGCTTCCAAAACCCGCGCTGAGGCGAAGGGAGAAGGGGGGCGTAGGGTGTCGTCAATTCGTTCCGGCCCAACCGCAACCACGTCCAACCTGCGTATTAATTCCATCGGTGGCTTTGAATGAATGGTTGGCAACCTGTCGCCAAATGTCACGTCTTCCGGATCTAAGAATTCGAGTCTCCAATGCGCTCTCTCTCCTCGGATCCTTCTACCTTGTAATGCACGGAACGCCCTGAGTGCTTCCTCTTCAGAGCTGAAATCCACAACACCAAAGGCGGACTCGTACACAATGACGCCACCATGGAGTCTTGACCGAAAGTATCGTTCTGTAGTAGATCCAAAGTGTTTGAAAACATCGCTGAGAGTGTGGTGATCACCGGGCTGGTTAAGAAAGAGGTAGTGAATAGGTCCGAAATGCGCAAGATTGTCGACCGCCAACCGCGTTGACCGGAAGTAGGAGTCCTCGTCCATCGGCCGGATAAATCGATGGAAAGTCGAACAGTCCTCGCAGAAATTGTGATCTTCCCAAGATTCAGGAGTGAAAGTGTGGCTCGCAAGTTTACAGCATTTTGCGAGTTTTGGAAGGGTATGCGCAGAGGTGATGGGGCCGGGCGGTCGCTCAGTCACGTTACTGGATGGAGTTGGCGGTTTAGTTCTCCGGGTACTGGGCAGTAGTTTCTTGCCTTCTGCCGTGGGGTCTGTGGATGCAGCTCAGTCAATTGTGAAAACTGTTCGCAAGAACACTTACGGGAGGGGGAGGGCCCCAAGTTTAATTTGGCGAGGCGTTCGATGAGGTTCACTGACGTGTCTCAGTGTTAAGTCGTTCTGTGGCTGGTAATGTGCAGACTTACTGATAGGATCTTCGTGCGATTCAGCCGGGAAACCACGAACAGTACCCCGTGGTAACGCCATCACTCCGAGGGTGACATACTCTTCATCCTCGTCATGTTCGGTTCCCGGTGTGTCCGGGATGAAGAGCCGGAAACCTGCGAGTGATTTACAGCTGAGAAAGCCAGCAGGCGCCTCATGACTCACTCGATTCGGAGATCGAAGGTGAAGGTTGACCTCGAAACGGTGATGCCAAATCCCCGCTAACGACTGGACGCCCGACATACAGATCGGTATCGAGAACCTTTCGGCAATTGATATGCTCTGGGGCAGCGCCTGCTCCCCCATCTTCGGAAGGCATGCCCTCCAGGAATGAGATTGATAGACCTAAACCGGAGTCTAGATACGATGGTAAGTTGGCGGCTGAAAGGCATGCGCTGCACAAAGCCCGTACCTTGGAAAGATTCCTCAGACGAGAGATCGAGGAACGAGTTTGAGTCTGTGGTTCAAAAATGAGTCCCACGTCTGAGTCTATTACCGTATGAACTCGCACCTTGCACGTCGGGATGGTGCAGACAATGGTGGTGAGTGGGAGATAGCGGAGGGGTGCAGGTGGACGGGGATGGCGAGGGTGTTTGCGAAACGTCAGGGGCTCTGGTGGAGGTATTGGATGATCGCGTGCGAGTGGCTATGAAAGCGGTGAGAGAGATTAGGCAGATCGTGTTGCACATATTGATAAGATGGAAACTAGGGATATGTTGGGTGGCAGAAGAGAGGATAACGATGGCAAGGCAAAAGAGTGAGATAGGATTGGAGACCGTGAAGGTCATGAGGGGCGACAGTAGATCACGGTACATCGTGAGGTTACCTAGGGAGCGATGGAACCCACAACCAACGGCTCCCTCCCTTATATTCCCTGGAAAGATGAACATGGTCACGAGGTTCATAAACCAGAATCCCCAGAAGGACGTTGCGGTTGTTACCGCTCAAACACGCGACCGGCCCTAGGCCACAACCAGCGTAGCTTTTTTTACGCTGTAAATATCCCACTGGCTTTCACATATCTGAGTCCAAGCGAGAACGAGTCAGTCATAAACAGGGCGCAAAGGATATTCCGATTTTTGAAGATGGAGGCGGAGGTCAAGTCGATCACCAACCACGTGGGAAATCGCGACGCGTAATCTCATCTCTCAACCCAACTCCCCCACTCCCTCTCCCGCCCTCGTCATGGCCGACGTAAAGAAACAAGAGAAGGACTACACGAAGGAGGTTGACCAACTGATTCCTGAGGCAGAGTCTATCGCACGAGTGAGTTTTAGCAGGTCCTCGAGCCTCGGGTTTGCCTTCTGATCAAGGATCGGGCTCGCCGGTTTGACCATTCTTCATGTAGTCAGGAAAGCTTCAGGAAAGTTTGGACAAACTGTTTGCACTGGAGAAACAAACACGGAATGTATGCGTCCGCTTTGTTGTGCTCGGCGTTCATTGGACTCGGAAACTGATACTTGGCGGAATAGGCTTCGGACCTGTCTTCCACCACAAGGCTGGTCAAGGCCGCCTGCCAACTAACTTACGATGCTCAGGACTACGCATTACTCAATTCGAGCATCAATACCCTGAGCAAGAAGCACGGCCAGCTGAAAGGCGCCGTACAAGCGATGGTCGAACTCTCGATCGGGTGGCTGGACGAGATCAAGCAACGAGATGGCATCGAGAAGTGGTTAGAGCTCGTAGAAACACTACGGGCTGTCACAGAGGGCAAGGCACGTCGATCCGTCTTTTTGCTATCTCCCAAAGAGTCTGAATACACTACGCGCGTAGATCTTCCTGGAAACCCCACGAGCTCGCGTGACGCTCCTCCTCTCAAAATACCACGAAAACCTCGCCAGTTTACCCAATGCCAAAACCCCAAAAGAATCTCTACAGACCGCATCGGATCTCCTTTCAGATCTACAAGTCGAAACGTACTCCTCAATGGAACGGAAAGAGAAGACCGAGTTCATTCTCGAGCAGATGCGACTGTTGATCGCTGTGGCTAAGATGAAGGACGAGTCCGCTGCCAAGGACGGGAAAGATTCATTGGCTGACGGCGACCCGGAGTGGACGAAGGTTAGGGTGGGGAGCAGGAAGATAAATGAAGATTTCCTGAAGGATCCTGAAAACAAGGTATTTTTCCTCCCACACTGTGAAGCCGCTGGGATGTTAAATGCGGTCCAGGAACTGAAACTCCGGTATTACGACATGTTAATCCACCACGCTTTGCACTCGAGTGCATATCTCGATGTTGCCAAATATTACCACAAGATTTGGGAAACACCTTCCGTGAAGGAGGACGAGAGTGGCAAGGGCCGGGTGGTATGTTTTCGGTCCACAGCTTACTCTCATATTGTTAACTTACGGCTCGCAGGCTTTGGAACATATAATATATTACGTCGTCCTTGCCCCGCACGATAACGAGCAATCGGATATGCTCCATCGGTTGTACAACGATCCGGCTCTGCTGAAACTGGAACTTCACTAGTGCGTGGATTCCTCTTGAAAACGTCTACCTTCGCTGATGCACTCCGTTCCCAGTAACCTGGCGAAATGCTTCGTCACCAAAGAACTGATGCGGTGGCCCGGTATCGAGTCACTATATGGACCGCACTTGCGACCGGCGACCATCTTCAGTAGCGACAAGGTTTGGGAGGATCTCCATACTCGTGTGATTGAGCACGTACGTTATTCCTCTTCCAACTGTCCCTTTCGTTTTTTCATTCTGGTGTCTCAGAACATTCGAGTAATCGCCGAATACTACACCCGAATAACCCTTCCCCGCCTCACCTCCCTCCTCGATCTTACCACTCAGCAAGCCGAAGAAGTCCTCTCGCGGCTGGTTGTGTCGGGCACTGTTTGGGCACGAATAGACCGGCCGGCTGGGATCATAAACTTCAGGCAAGCAAGGGGCGCAGAGGATGTGATGAACGATTGGAGTTCAGACATGCAGAAGTTGCTGAGTTTGGTGGAGAAGGCGTGGATGGGAGTGAACGCTGCTCAGGCAGCGGTTGGGAAGACGAAAGCGTGAGAGGCCAAGCCATTGAGTGCGTGTTTATTATTCTTCGGTATAGAGGAAGAGAGAACCTGTAATTCCATGCGGTCGAATGCGAGAGCAACTAGCTAATCCGTAAGGTCGATGACTTCCGGAGTCAGTGGCCGCGTCGTCGATTCTCTCTCGGCCTTCGTCTTAGGCTGAGGAGATCTGGTCTCACCCCCGATTCTTGGGGTCTGGAAGGTCGCCATTCTCTTCCGAAGGTTGTTGCTCTTCTTCCTGAGTTCAGCCATTTGTTCCTCCAACTCCTTCTCCTCTGCCTAGGACACAAATTAGCGGAGGAAACGGCATTCGAGTTGAGATGACACACACCTTAAGCTCCTTGATCACGTTCAATTTGACCTCCCCATCTCCTCCTTTATCTTTGGCGTTGGGTCACCCTCCGCGTTGAACTTGGACACTAAACCATCCTCTTCTATCTTGATCTTGGGCCCTGGACCACCCTCTGCGGGAGCCTGGTGGATAGAGTGTGCCCCGGTGACCGTCGGCTTTGTTTCATCATCAGCGGTGAATGTGAAGTTCCGCAGTGATCGCCTGGGGATTTTCCGTGGCCGTTGGAGTTCAGGGATGAAAACAGACTGGGTAGGTTGCTGTTCTTCTTGTCCTGTTGGCTGCGAGGTGGGGAGTGCCATCCCCCCATGCTGAGCTGCCGGTTCTTCATCGGCATAGCTTAGTGGTGTTGGAGACTGAGGCTGAGGTGGGAATGCAGTGGTAGATAACGTTTCTGCACCACCCGTTGGGGCCACTTCCTCTGCAGGGTCGGGTTTCGGCAGAGATTTCACCTCCGGATCTTCCGCTGGTTCTTGTTTGCCCCTTTGACGACGGCGCTTGTGAATAATGCCTTCAGCCCGCAGCCACTCCTCCGCACGGCATGCAAACACGAATACTAGGGCATCCTCGGCCGGTGAGACACTCCAGAATACCGACTCCGTGCATTCCTCTGATGATTCTTTCAGCCTATTGAGCATGGTGTCGAATTTCGCCGGTCAAAACCCACGTTGCGCAGTGAGCCCCTGGCTTCTTGTCCTTCTCGTTCACCCGAGTTGGGCCTTGAGGAGCAATATGTTTTATCGCCGTCCTGATGCACCCAGGCTTGTCCGCAAACCCCAGTCTCACCCAAATTTCTCCAATGGAGTTTGGATTTACGGAACTTGGGGTTTCTCCCTCTGGATCGTATGGTCGTCAGCTACAGAACACCACCACTCAAGATTTCTGAGACGCACCAATAATTTCGGGATTCGAAAATACAAAGTGGTGGAGCTTTTTTCCCTGTCTAGAGCCGCAGATATCCCCGGCTACCTTCTTCGCCCGAGGCCGAGGGTCAGGTGCAATCCATCCACCATTCTGCACGCCGTCGAAGCAAACATCCACGGTAAGTTCCGTGTCTGGGGGACCATAGTTGAGATTACGACTATACTCAATCCAGAACTCCTATTTTGTAGTGGCTCCCGTTAGATTTGCCGTGTGATTGTGGCTCGAATTGCCCCACACTCACTTTCCCAGGCTGGCTCGCAATCCAGCAAGTAGCTTGCTTACCGCCCTCGCTCACGGTTGGTACGAATTCTCGCATGGTCGTGTTACCACACTTGATAACTACCTGGCATCCACCGAGCTTCATGGTGAGGAGAGGTACAGCTGAGGGAGAGGGTTCGCCGTTGGCCGCTGATTGAAATTCGAATGATGGGGATCACGGTCACGTCGGCGCGTCGGAGAGGTCAACGCGATTTTCCCACAGGGCACAGACACACATTGGATTCGAAGTAGCAGCATAGGAGGCAGATCAACAACGTGGGACAACAACAAAACAAACAGCACGATGCACAGGTACAGAAGACCAGCCAGCATGAGAGAGAATGGCTCAGGCTACAATGACCGTCACGCCGAACGCGGCGGCGGACGGGAGGAGGATATCCGCCCAGAAACCCTGGAAGCGGCATTCAGCCATGCTTTGCCGAAGCCCATGCCCAAACGAATAATATTTCTGAACAAGCTTGCGAAGTGGTGTAACCCGATTCCTGAGAGAATAGAAAGTCAATAGACGTAGGAAATAGTACCGGTTGAGCTCAACGTTGGAAATCTAAGGAACCTGGGCTGCTCAGCTCCTTTGTATTTTCTGGAGGAGCACTCTACAGTCTTCCACATCCCTCGCAGCCCCGACCTTCTCATACATGGCGGCAGCAAGCAAAACTTCGGACTTTGCTTCTTCGAATTGATGTTGTTGATACCAAAAGTCGGCCTGCAGCTCCATCGCGCGACCCAGGAAGAATGCGTTGTCGACAGCGTGCGACTTGGCTCGTTCAATGTGAGCGTGTGCGTCATCGAACCCGTCTTCGTCGAAGAATAGCTGCGCCAGGTCGTAATGAACCCAAAACAGGACCTCGTGTAAGTTGAAAGGGGATGCGATTCCGAGGGCCGCCTCGAAATGGTAAATGGCCTTCTCCCGCTCGTCCTTGGAACAATATATATTGCCAAGAACACGATGAGATTCGCAGACCGTATATTGCTCGCCTTTCCCTGAGAGGAGATTGATTGCGCGGGATGCGGCTTCTTCTGCAGCGTCTAGCTGTTTGTCTGAATACAACAGCCAAGCGAGGGATTTCAAACACTCTGCTTGTCTCGCTGCGTACCCGAGCCGTTCGAAAATTTCCATTGCCTCTTTTGCCAATTCTATCCCCTCCTCGTAGAGGCCCATTTGATTATCTGTTTTACTTAGCTCCCTTAACGCCATGGCGACCCAATAGTCATTCTCCCGCTCTCTCTCGAGTTTCAACGTGTGAGTGAGAAGCCGCTTGCGTTCCACGTGATTTCCAACTACTTCGAACGACTGTGAAAGGCGGAACAAACAGAGCGGCTTGGAGGAATGGCCGTCTGCAAGCCCCTCAATCTTTGATCCCAGCACAGTGAGCCGTGGTTTGTGCCAAGCGAGGTGGTCCACGAAATTGGCACAGGCATCCCAGGCATCATCCGAGTTTGCGTCGATGGATGTGAAGATATTGAGCAGGTGCTCGACATTCACATCCTCTGACACGATCCATCGTGCTTCTTCAAACCCAGGCTTGCCCGGATCAAAAGCGACTGACATCCGGGTGAAGTAAGATTCCTTGGCCATGCAGAGGAGTGGAGATGACTTTGGATCCTTGGGGCGAAGGTAATCTCTGAGTGGTGCGAGCATTGTGGCGAATCCGTTGCTTCGATGCGTCAGGGAAAGAACACAGAACTTGTCAAAGACATCCGTTCCGTTTGGGATGGTGGGTAACAACCAACCGAGGTTGTTCTCATCGACACCTTGCGGGAAGAAAGCGATCACTCCGAGAAGCGCCCGGGCGTCAGGGCCAAGTTCTTGAAACATGGGGGAAGCCAGCGAAAGTTCGATGGTGGCGGCGAGGCTCTTGTTGTGTCCCGTCTGAAGCACACCCGTTTGGCGTTGCCCCCACTCTCTGGCCAGTCGATTGTTGTCCCACTTGTTTTGATATGCAACGGTGGCCAGTAGGGTGACTGAGAGCGGATGGAAGTCGAGTTGTTCGAGGATGCTGTTGACCAGATCGGACCGTTTGCCGTGCTTGTAGATCCGATAGAATGTGTCATGCGCGGCATCCATCGACAACGTCGGGATGTCGAGAGTCTCGCAGTGAGGAGGGATGGTGGAGATCCGGGAGGTGATGCAGAGATGAATGCCGCTGAATTGGCTCAACTCCTCCACCGCAGCAAAGATCTCATGGGCGCTAGTTCCTTGTGGGTCAAGGATGGATTCGGCATTGTCGAGCACTATGAATATTTCGTTGGAGGATAGGAATGGTCGGAGGGGGATCAAGTCCTCGGGGTTTTCGATCCCGGCACCGATAACCTTTGAGAGTTGGCGGAGGAAATTTGCGTGCGAAGCGGGGAACCGGTCGCAACGGATGAATCGACGGTGATCGCCAAATCTTTTCTTGATGCGATCGTGGTGGAGAACAGCCAGAGCGACGGATGTTTTCCCAATCCCACCTGGGCCAATGAGAGCAACCGGGGTACAGTTTTCAGTGAGAGTAACAACCCTCTCGATCAGCTCGTCGCGTCCGAAACAGACCTTCGGTGGTGGGGGAGGCAATTCCCCAGGAGGGATGCTGTGCAAACGTAAGACTGTGGATCCCGTGGCATTCGAGATCACTGACCTGGCTTGAGTCTTGGGGATGGTCAGCATTCTGTTATCGATGGGCGGAGGGTCGCGCTTACCGAGAAAACTTGACCACCAACGATCTTCGACACATCGCGCTGAATGTCAGAAACGGTTATGTGGGTGCTCATCACCAACTCGGTCTGAAAGGGAACAATTGGCGGCAACCAAGCAGAGATATGACTAGACGCACGTTGAAAACTTGGAGGATCCTGACGAGGTCCATCTTCCAAGCGCCGATCTTTTCCTTGTCACTCTTCGCATGCACAAGCCGAGAGACTGCGTTCCGTTCATTCCGTTTGATGATCTTCTCCCGGATTTCTCCCACAGTTCTGCGAATATGTACATCGTCAGTGAGCCATCCAAACTGTGTATCACTGGATTCACCCACATCGTGAACTGATTTATAGCCTCGCACACGGATGGACCGAGGTCGTCCGGTTTCTTTCCACTCATTCCCCGTTCAAGCGCTGTACAGATATCGATGCAGCCTAGCCCGAGCTCGACGTAATCCCGTTTGTTAATCATCGAATCCTGGATACGTGTGAACCCGAAGCCCGTCGTCACAGAATGGGAGGAAACGTACCCTGACCATTATCAGAAGGACACTGACGGAACCAAAAACGGCCTTGGCTGGTGCAATGCCAGCGATCTCCTTCGCGAGATTTAGACCTTCGATGGCCACATTCAACGAGGAGAGAACGCCCTCCCGCTCCTTCGGTCGTTGGGGATTTGTATCCATCGTCGAGGCAGCTGCGAGAGAACAGTGCGGCACACAGGCTGTGCATCTGAGGAAGGACTCGAACCCCAATAGAGATGGGCGGTGATTTCGTCATGGCACGCCTCGTGCAAACAGTGCCATTGATGGCGGGAAGAGAATTGTAGGCATGGTCGGCGCAATTGAAGCGGCATCCGATCGACCGATCACCCAGATTCTGTGTTTGCCACCAACGCTCTCAGGTTACCCAGAGGAAACCCCCAACCCATCGACTGATGTTCCGGGGTTTTTCGACAATGCCTCGTTCTCGAACCCACCCCACCCACCGTGCCGCCTGAAGTGCATCATCCTGTCATGTATCCTGCACCCGTTTCCCACCTTCAACACCAGGTACGTCGTCTCAGGCATCAGAAGAGTCTTTCTATAGTTCAAGCAGCAATCGTGCGGACATGGCCGCAGAGGGAAGAAGAGGTCTGGATATGAATGAAGAGGGATGTCAGCTGGATTGTTAGGAACAGTATCGGAGAAAACCTGCGTCGGCGCGAGAATCGACACAGGATTTAGAGGGTGAGTCTGACGTGAGATATTCTGGTCCTCCTCGCCGACGTAAACGCAAAATTTCTGTAGAACCTGGCGCCGTGCTTGCACTGGTCCGGCTCAAACGAGAATACCAAAAGGCGTTTTGCCTTCGAGAAGTAATCAAGAAACATTACAATTCCTGGGCCGATGTCGACTTCGCGCGTGAGCACGGTCACGATAGCAACCATAAACCGGTTCATTTCCCAAGAGTCGACCTCATTCAAGAGCTTGCGATGGTTGTGCACTCACATAGCTCTTTGCGCATGGAGTGCGAATTCTTAGCAGCGGTCCCTGTGATTACTTCCACCTCCCTCTCCCTATAGAGAAAGCGGTGCACCGAGCACCGCGGTCCAGGACCCCCGGTAATCGAAGCAGCACCCTCTCCAGATTCACGCCACTCCTGGATCCACCATCCGGGCCGAACTGGTGCAACCAATACGCATATAGTGGTGGCACAGACGTGGTGGTTCACAATTTACCTTCTGTGCGTGTCGCGCCCGTAA
>Ga0307515_10006303_pt1 | contig 23777 bp, 28 predicted proteins | sample 17_EM_MG_FD_194513 | JGI IMG/M metagenome (GOLD analysis project Ga0307515, IMG submission 194513) | Populus trichocarpa ectomycorrhiza microbial communities from riparian zone in the Pacific Northwest, United States - 17_EM | ecosystem: Host-associated > Plants > Roots > Unclassified | place... | reverse complement strand
TTGACACCGTCCCATATATCCCTGCTCTTGCCCCACTGTGAGATCATTCTTTTTTGTGTACCTCCTCTGCTTGCGCACATTGTTCCATACTTGTTGTCTCATCACTCGCCGATGATCTGCATCATGTAGCATGCCTCCCCGTCCTTCGTGTTTTGTTTGTTGTTACGGCTAACTCGCGGACTGTTTACGACTGTCCATGTCCTGATTTATATTATAATTTGTAGTGCTGGTTAGCGATGAACGGAATGACGAAATTGAGTTGGAGTCAATAAATGTGGAAATTCTGAAAAGGGCAAAAACAAACACGGTTGTGACTCAACCGCCCTTATGAGAAAATTGTGCACAAACTGGGTGATGTTATCGATTATTGGTTATCCGTAAGGACCGCGATCCAGCTCACTTTAACCCTACCGGGTGCTGAGACCACCCCGAGGCCCGGCACTTCAGGTTTCATTGGAGTACACTAGACGGCAATAGAATCCCCGTACAGATAGAGGTACGAAGTATTGAATCGGCCGACGGAAAGTGGAAGAGACGAGGCTTCGAGGATAGAGGAGAGCTGAGTGTAGCGGAGAAACTTCCTTTGCCGCGTTTGTCCTCGTGATGTGGCACGTTGGTCGCCTGTGGGTAGGGAGGTTCAAGAGGGGGGTGGGGGGTAAATGCAATGCAAACCCAGGTCGGTCGCCATAACACGGTGGCACGAGCGAGAGACAGTGCTTTTAAGTGCGACACATATATATCGTTACGGGGAGAATGAGCAGTCGTGAGAATTTCCAGTCGGGCCAGCTCGCCCGATGACTTTAACTTGATCGATTTAAACACGCTCAGCTTGTACTCGATCTGGACTCGACTCACCACAAATATCAAGGCCATGTCAATCAGGGGTTGGGTGACAAAGTACACGTGTTGCATATGTCGACAAAACCACAGCTCCAATGAACAAGCAATGCTCGTGTGTGCGTCATGCATGAAGGCGTGGCACTCCTGTACGTTTAGTTTGAGTCTCAGTACCCAGGGGTCACTAGCTCACCGGGGTATCTGGGATAGCGTGTCATACCCCTCCAGTCACTCAGAGAGAACTTACGAAGATGTGGAAGGCGGAAACGGACAAAAACGCGCCCCCGCACGTCCGTCGACTGTCCACTTGGTGTTGTATGCGCTGTTCTCTCCCTTTTTCCGTACAGAGTAAAGGAAAAACATTTGTAAGTGCGAGAGAATCTCGCATTCTCCATGCAGTACGCTAACCTTTTGTCGAACATCTCAGGATATTACTTCTGACTCGGATGAATCCGAGGATGACCAACCGCGACGCAAGCGCGCCGCCTATTCCAAGGAACCAGCCTCAGCGGCTCCCCCTGTCCCCGTCGACGTGATAGATCTCACGGAAGATATCCTAGACCCCCAACCCAGGGAATCCAACACTCCGGACAGCTCTGCACCCATACGACGAGGTGAGCAGATTGATTTGTGGACAGACGCTATGGTATTGTGTCTCACCTACAATATCATTTCGCCAGAGCCTAGGCAGATAATTATCGCTGAAAGTAATGAGGACTCTACCCCTCGGGAAAGTAGCCCTCTGCCTGCGGCTGACCCCCGCATCCGCTCTCCTCTGCCCCCGCCCCTGCCAGTAGGAACGCAACTGCTTCCGCGGATTTTGAAGGAAGAGATGGAGGAACCCGTGATTCCTACTCCTGTGGTAGTGAAGAAACGGCCTTTGCACTCCAAGCCACAAGCGAAGCACTTTAAACCGAACAGCAGGAAGGGTAAGGGTCGGATAGCAGGTTTTGTGAATTTGCACCTTCCCTTTGGATACGAACCCGTTCCTGAAGTTGATCTCGGGACGCTAGATGATGCCCTGAGGAAACTGGGAGTAGACGTTTAGTTAACCTCGAATTGTCCCAAGGTGAGAGTTTCGCTCGACCTCCTAAGACAGCGCGGCGGGTCCTTCACGTACATAGCGGAAATTAGCTATATTTTGTAGGTATGCCGGACTTAATACATCAACACACAACATGAAACGAAGCCCGACTGCCGAAGCTCGGTGAGTACCTGCGTACGGAATGCGGGGTGTGGGCGTGGGGAGACTACGACTGACAGGATCTTTACTGGCGATCGTTTGATGGCACCCGCCCCCTATAATTCACTTTGTCAACGTAATCCAGTGTTTCATCCGGAACGGTCTCTACGTGAGATGACGTGAGATGATTCCACGATCAGCTGGTGCAGCTTGAATCCAATGCATGCCTCGGCGGCCGATATCGAACGGAATTGGGATCGTGGGCGAACTCTAGCTCCCCAATCGCCAGGACATTGAATGAGGAAGGGAAAAGAGAGTATAAAGCACTGTGAATGAGATGAGAGTACTCCTCCAACGGTGGCGTACATGGGTCACCGCGAGGAGTCTCGTTGGAAGAGCGGTAGGAAACGATGTGCGCAAGTGCTTACAGAGGGAGACGGTTGATGGTCTGAAGCACATCCACTTTGCCCCGAATCCTCGAGGGAGTCCCGGCTGGCTCCGTTTGGAGTCATTGGAATCGACAGAGCTGAGGCGGAGCTCTGTCCCTACCCAACATCTGAGTTCGGCAGAAAAAAAATACCTGAGAGACTCACTGCGTTCTTAAATTAAGAAGGGCTCCTGGAGATCACGATCACTCCCTCCCGATGCTGAGTGTCGGCAATCAGGCAGGGAGGGCCAGTGCGAACGAGCGGATACGAATGTATCCCGTCAGTACTGACAGACATGCGCTTGACCAGGTTGGAGTGGGGAGGCGTCAACGTTCACCGTCCCGCTCGACACCCCCGTTGATAGTTACAGGAGCGGTCTGAACCTCACGCTAGTAGACAGAAAGAGAAAGCGGGGGGGGGATGCGTTGGATTCTCTGCCCGAAATTAGAGCCAAGCTGGGTGCACCTTCTCCATGTACACCAGTGATACTGCGAATGAGAATTGATGTAGTGGTTGGATTCGATAGACCTGCTCGAATGAACGAACTTTTTCCGACAGCTTAGTTTCCAGAGCGAAGAAAAGGATAGCGAGGTAACCCATCCCGGTGACTGGTGAGCGTGAGCGGGTGAGATCTTGAAACCCAAGCGTGGGAAGAACTTTTCCAGTCGTTGACCTTTGCACTCTACTCCCACCATGTCTGCCCCCGGTCAATCGGACCTCCTCAAGCTGTCTCGCGAACAGCTGAAGCAGCTTTGCAAAGAACGTGGGCATACCGGCTACTCGAAATGCACCAAACCACAGCTAGTCGCACTCCTTGGATTAGACACTCCGTCCAAGTTCAATTCTTCCACGATGATTGTCGCGCTGCCGCCTAAACAGGACGCATCCTCGTCTGCTTCGGGTTCTAAAAAACGACTCAAATCTGGTTCTGGTACTGGGGAGCCCGTCTCCAAGAAACAAAAACGTCCCAATCAGATCCCTCCGGGCGGCGGCTCTTCCGTGCAACCTTCCGTGGCCTCTGTTCCATCTGAAACTAGACGAAAACCACGCCTCGCTCAAAAGCTACCTATCCTTCGTGATCTGGAACCTGTGCCCACTACTCCAGCCACTGTTCTTCCCGTCCAGCAACTGACTTTGCCTTCTATGTCACGCTTTCTTCCCCCGCCATTCACGGACCATTCACTCAGTCTTCCTCAACCTAGCAGTCACCCAAATCCGCAACTCCGTACTCGCGAGGTAGAAAAACAGGAGAGCGGAACCTCATTTCCGGCCATGTATTCCTCCCAGCGGCCGTCTGGCGGGAACCCACGTACACAACTATTTAAGAGTTTCTTGGACCCACGAAACGTTTTAACAAGCAGCCACCTAGCTCCTTCTGGACCTCATGATGCTCTCCGCTCTACCATTCTCTCCTCTTCGTCAACGGAACCACTCCCAACACCTTATCTTGACTTTCCAGCTCTTCCCGTCCCAACCTTGGGCCTGATAGGCATGCCACCCTCGATTTCTGACAGGAAGAAAGTTCATTCCTGGTCTATCATCTTGTCCGGGATTTCCGATGCTGACCGAAGGGCGTGCATTCTCGTATCTCGAATGTTTCGCTATGCTGGTAAATCTGCACTCCCCTTGCTTTCTCTTGAGTCTCATCTTCATGCTTCGATAGTTTATCTGTCTGCTTCAGTCATCCTTTTCTCTAAGTTCCCTGGCGAACGACTAGACGACACAGCTCGGGCCTATTCACCTTTGATGTTCAACTTTTGGCCGTATCTGAGAGCTCGGGAGACAGAACTCGCGGAACAAAGAAGCCGATACCTACAGTCTTTCCTCCATCGTTTCCACGGGACTTTCGAACCAGTCGACCAGCGTCTGTGGGCATCACCCGACAACCCGAAACAGTGCGGAGTGGCAGTCAGGTACGCATTCTCGATTTCTTTGTGCGTTTGCTGAGGATCACTACGTCAGATTTGTCATGTCACGGGCCTGGTTTGCGATATCTGAGTGTCCTGGTCCATTTGATACTTCCCCCTGGAACAATTCCATAGTGACTGGCGCGCGAGAGGTCGTCCCGAACGAGATTTGGGAAGTCACCGCTATCAGTGTGGCGCAGGGATCCGTCGCGGAGAAGAAAGAAACATTTTATGTCTTGGAACCCACCTGCGAAGTGATCGGTCGCCCTCCTAATGCACATGCATCCCTCCCAGAGACGACTCCTAACGCTCAGCACAGCTTTCCAATCCGTGTGGATTGGTCCGAGTATGTGGCTGATTCCATTATCTCACTCGCAGAGACTTCTGGGAAGAGGTTGTTGGACCAGGTACAATGGGCGCACTATGAAGAGTACCAAAACGGGATAAGTCGTCATTGGCTGACACGAACACAGGGTGAGGGGGAAGTCGGTGAAATGAAGAGGCGGGTCGCAGAGAAATATATTCTGGCCTCGGTGGTCGAAAACAGGTATGGTGCCTTGATGGGGTGACAGTCCCAAAGCTGATGTCATCTTGTCGTTGTCTCTAGTGTCAGCGGACCATGGAGGTCGGTCCAAGAGATGGCGTGCGACTCTTTCGTGCAAGCAGAACCGAACCGCGTAAACAAGCGGTCAAAGATGAAGATGAAGATGTTCCTTTCTGCGTGAGTAAATCGCGTTGTTAGCTGTTCGTTTCCCTTTCACTGATTAATGGTTACCTATGTTACAGTCACCACCACGTTGAAAGCATTCATTTCCAAACCCCTGACAAGAAAGCCTTTCATCCTGCAGTGGCAACCGTTCAAACGCTGGCAAGGGAGTATTACATACTGAAGGACAATGGGATGTTGATTGGAACGGAGGAAGACGGTGTCAACCCTTTATGGCAAATCTTGCTAGGGTGTGACGAGAAAGGTCTTGCTTGCGATAGCTTGGCGCCTCTGTTCACCCCACACTAGATAATAAATCAGAACTTGTTCACAGCAAAGTTTGGAGGTCCACAGAAACCGAAGCCATTTCTGAGCACGAGCTGTACCATGTGCCCCCGTCATCGGGTCTTCTCTCCATCCCAACTATATACTATGCAGCACGCTTCACGCATGGAGGAGACATTACCCATCGCTTGAGGCTGTACATAAATAGTTCGACCGGGAGTACGTACGGAGAACGTGACCAACAGCTAGCCCACATCATGATATCACCGGGGGGGCGTGTGCCGTTAATGGACATCCCTCGACTTCGTACCGGTATCTGAAAGACACAACCCGGTTCCCGACGAAAAATTCGCCCAGCATCCGGTGAAATTGCCGGCCTGATACACTTGTCCGTGACGGAACCACTAGTACTGGTCCCGCAATGATGGTTGCTGTGGGCGCCGGAAATATTCCAAAACGACTAACATAGTATCGGGTGATCATCATCAGCAAATTATTAAGTAAACGGAGGGCTGTTGTTCAGTGAAAGACGCCGATCACTCAGTGGTGACCGGTGAAGTACTTGACCCGCCTGGAACATCATGCAGCGTGCATCACCTCGTGTATTGGTGTAAGTACCTGTGAACAAGGGCCACGCGGTCCGCGATTTCCGGTAATTTGACCTTGGCAACCCCTTCCTGGGTGTGGATGATCTCACTTACGCCTTCTATCCCCGTTCGTCCTCTACTTCTAAGAAAACAGTGGGCTAGCCGGCATCCACGATTCGCTGGCCTTTTAGTCGCCGTTTAATGGAATGGGGGCGTGGGCGCGCAACTCCGGAATAGGTCTTATATGCGTCTTCCCATCGTAAATCAAATACATCTCTTGTCGACCACCGGGTGTCTCATCCCCTTCCGGTTTTTCACTGTGCCTCAGGGCATCCTCAAGGCATTCCAGGACTTTCAAGGATTGGGCTGTCTTATGTAATCCCCCCTGGTCTCAAGTACTTAAACTTGGGGCCATGGAAAACGTGGGCTGCCCCTTCAAATCTCCACAGATCGTTTTCCCTTCTCTCCCTCCTTTAAAGATATGAAAATCGCCGTTGTTGGATCTGGCTGTACTGGCCTAGGCGCGACGTGGGTACGTGTCGTGACTCTTATTTGATCACAGAGGGCTATATCGACCAACGATTGTTATCTCCAGCTGCTGAACGAGCACAGCAAACACGAAGTCCACCTGTACGAGTCCGATGGCAGAGCTGGCGGCCACGCCAATACATTTACATTCTCTGCCCCAGGGAAAGAACCGGTGGATGTTGATGGGTAGGTGGCGTCCATTTTGTGTTGTTATATAATCCTCATTGGCTGATGATCATCTTGTTTGCGCAGCGGATTTGTAGGTCCCCCTGATCATTGATATCCATTTTCAGCGCTCTCAATTCCGTGGTACAGGTTGTATTCAATCCCGACTCGTATCCAAATTTCCTTAGATTCCTCAGACGGTATCCCCATCTCAAGATCCTGACGACGAGCATGGCTTTCGCCATCTCCAGGGATCTTGGAAAATTTGAGTGGTCCGGCCACAACCTGTCGACTGTCTTCTGCCAACGGTGGAGGATCCTGGATCCAAAGATGTGGCGGTTGATCTACGACGTGCTGAGATTCAATGCTTGCGCTAGGCGGTTGATCATGGGTTGGAACCGATTGACTTCGCCCCTCCAGGGTCATGATATGACCATCGGAGAGTACCTGCGAAAGGAGGGTTACTCGGAACAGTTCTCAAATGACTTCCTGCTGGCGCGTCCACGTTTCTCCTTTACGTCTTCCGACCATCAGGCTGACGGACCCACTTTAGCCGATCAGCGCCGCCGTTTGGGATACCGCGCCCGACAAGTTATTCAACGAATTCCCGGTTCGCACCCTGGTCCAGTTCATGAACAATCACAACCTGCTGCAAGTTGCCGGTGCTCCGGACTGGTTGACGATCGGGGGAGGCAGGTGCGAACCGTCTGAGGTTCTTGATATTACCCAGTCGCTTGGACTGATCAATTCCGGTCCCATAGCAAAACATACGTGGACACAATCCTGTCTGCGTTGCCTCCTAATGCCTTGCGTTTGTCCTCGCCCGTGCATTCCGTGCAAACTCTCGAGTCTGGGAAGGTCTTGCTGACCACTGCGAACGAGAAGTCTGAAGAGTACGACCATGTGATCATGGCTTGCCACGCGGACGCTTCGTTGGCGATTCTCAAGGCAGGCGGCGAGGTTACCAGAGAAGAGGAGAGTATTCTTGGAGGGTTCCAGTGGAACAAGAATGTTGCAGTCATTCACTCCGATACCAAGGTAAAATTGTTGGCGTGAGTCTGTGATCACAAGGGTCTAAAATATCCGTACCCAGCTCATGCCTAAGAACACGAAAGCGTGGTCTAGTTGGAACTATATCGCCCAATCTTATGTGGACGACATAGGCGTCCACCGTGCCCACTATGACGCGGTTTCTTGGTGAGTTTTTTCTTGAGTGCGAGCCGAGGCGTCTCGAACTGACCTTTTTCATTCGCAGTACATGTCAGTGGCCGAATTTCAAAAATGCGTGTAGGGAAGTTCGCTGACGGTGATTATTCAGATTGGCTGAACTCCATCCAACATCTGTCCGTTGAGAAACACGGCCAGATCTTCCTCACGCTCAACCCCCCTTTCGAACCGAATCCGGAGCTGGTGTTCAAGGAATTCGTGTATGATCACCCGGTCCTAGACGCAAACGCAAATCTCTCCCCCTATCTGTTCAATCATCAGGATCGCTAACCGCTCTTATGTTCGCAGGCCGTCTCCCTCCAACGCCGCATCCGCACAATCCAAAACACGCGCGGAATCTCCTACGCAGGAGCCTGGCTCAGCTACGGCTTCCACGAGGACGGATTCTCCTCCGGCCTCCGGGCCGTCATAAACGCCATCCCCGACGTCCACCCCCCGTTCGAGATCGATGACCCGGACCGGGAGCCGAAAGAGGCGCTGTCCGCGCGGGTGTTCGATTGGCTGGAAGAGTCCGGGTGGAGACTCTATCTTGGCGCGGTTCTGGCGAACTGGTTGGGGTGGATCGCGTGGGTGCTTGGCGTTCGTATCGGTGCTGGGATCGCGGGCGTGGGAGATTTGAAGAGGGAGACTGGAAAGGCGAGAGCTTGAATGGGGATGGATGCATTGATGAGCCAAGATCTTGGAACTTTTTGCTGCACGGCCTTGTCGGTCTGCGGCTGTAAAACGCGTGTAATGGGTAACGTATAAAATCGTACCCTGTGTACCAGGTATGGATCTGTTGTTTGTAATTTCTCCATCATGTGCAGTCCTTCCCCTGACGTACGAATTAAGAACACTTTCTATAAGTCATTGTAAACATAGCGTGTACTGCGTGCCTTTTTACAATTGTACGACTCGCTCTATATACACGGCTGATCTATAACGGAGATCCTACACGTCAATGCACATGCGTACCACAAATAACAGTTGAGATGAAAAAGTGAGGAAGAGAGGGAAAGCGTGCAAGGATACATGGATTCGCTAACCAAGCGAAAATAATAACGTAAACAGCAGCAGGTGAGATATGAGACAGGAAAGCAGTGGGTGAGATAAGGGGGAGGAATAGACTGGGTGAGGGATATAAGAGATAAATCGGGCGAGCGTAGATGGGTAAATATACGTGGGGGGATCGGAGGGGTGTATTACTGTGGGAGGTGAGATCCATCGCCGTCCAGTGGGGGGAGGCAGGATGTGTCAAATGCGACCAGAGCAGATGAATCAAGGATAAGGGGGATAGGGAACCATAGGTAGGTGAATGAGACTAAAGCAAATGTGACGGCGTCATAAAATAAGGGATGAACCAGTAGAAAAACCGTCAACCTCTAACAAACCGATCAGCGTAGCCGAAGCCAAAGTAAAATTCGAGCGCCAGGACGTCCGGCGTGCCGGTTAAGCCCAGACACAAAAAACACCCTCGAAAGAGGAAAATGGACACAAGCACGGACTCTAGGATGGAAAACCAAGGACGAGAATGTAGGCTGGAGGTCGGGCCGAGGGTGTCACCCTTTGACAGTTTAATGCTTATCGCTGGGTAACTCAAAGGCGACCTTTCCTGCCCTCGGAGGATCTTCTTCCCCATCCCCAGATCCCAATTGCAGCGTACTCGCCGTTCTGGGTAGATGCGAGTCGGCGAACCTCACAGATCTCGCAGGGGAGAGTTCCCTAGGTGATCCCGGGATACCTGCCGTCCTCAACGACTCGATACGCAGGTTCCTGACCGACCCTCTCCTCGAGTCCGTCTGCGCAAAAGAAGGGCGAGAGTTGTGGTACGGGGAGCCTACGTCCCATGAGGTCGTCCTCGAGACTGGAATACCTATCATTCTGTGTTGGCCATAGCGCTGGGGGCTCGGAGTCGACGACCGGTCGTCTCCTACCCTGGAGTGCTCACGGGAGATGTTCGGAGTCTCGGCGGTCGAAGCGCGGATGTGTTTCTTCTTTTTTGCTGACCCTTTGCGTTTGAACGGAAGGATCGCCTTTCCACCCAGGGACTTGGTCCCCGTCGGTCGCGATGCCCTCGTGTCGCTGGTATCAGATTCCCAATCGTCCTCAGCTGGTTCAGAAGTCAACTGATGTGTCTCCTCCACAACTGGCGGAGGATCGAGGGTGCGGTTGTCCGTTTTGGGGCTGAGATGTCGTTTGATCTCCGCTTCGGCGGATTTGAGACCATCGACGAGTCCCTCGGCGCGCTTGTGAGTATCCTCCTTTAACCAGCGGAGGTAGTCACCGACGGCACTCCTAACTTCCGATTCTCCGCCGACAAACCTGGAGGCCACACGCTCTGTGTTTTCTGGACCAAAGACGTTTCGGCGGACCTCGACCTCGACCTGGGTGGAGAAAAAACGGATTAGGATTCCGTGAAGCGTAGCAACGCAGGGGGGATAAACGCACCTCTCCGCTGGTACTGGTTTTCCTCTCGATAACCTGATGCGGGCCTTCCCTCCACTCGGCCAAGATAAGCGAGTCCTCGTGCTCACCCTCCCCTCCATTGCTTACCGTCGGGCTTATCGTAGGCGTCGAGCCGCTAGCCACATCTCCATCTTCTACGTGCTTCTCTCCCATTGTCGGACCCTGCGACATGATGATTTCCTCCTTCTCGCGAATAGTCGCGGCAGGGGTGGCCTCGCCCCTCTCGGCAGTGTCCTGGACGTCTCGGGCGTCGCGGTTGATGACGATGTCCTCGGCTTTGGATACCCGTCGAGTGAGGGTTGTCCAATCGGCAGCGCCACCATGTCGAGACCATGTGCGAGAGACGGAGTGAACGCGTTTGCTGAGGGAGAAGAAGGGGATGGAAAGGCCGTGGACGAGAATAGAACAGAGGACGACAAAAGCGATGACCGGTTGAATGGATTTTGCCAAAAGTTCCGGCTGGGTCTGCGGATCTCCCTCAGGGTACGGCAACTTGTGAACGGCGAGGGTGGAGATGAATATAGCGCCTAAAACGGTCTCGTAAGCGAGTGGGGAGAGCTGCGGTCAATGGAAGGGGACGTACCAACGCCCATGGGACCAAAATGGCCACTGAAGATTGCTTCCCTGAACGTCTTGACGTCCGGAATCCATTTGTAGAGGACAATCATAATAGGCAAGCGCCTGAGGAGCAAGATAAGGATTGAGATGACGATCAATCGCCAGACAGTAATGCCCAGCACGGGGTCGTCGAAATCGGTAAAGGGTGTCCATGCTCCGATGTAGACGAAACAAGCGACGTTGAAGAGAAGATCGATGACGGAACCGAAGACAGCCTCCTCGGTTTGTCGGTTGAAGAAACCATCCCAAGCGAAAGCGGCACCACAACAGAAGGCGGCAAGGAGATCGTCGGTTCCGAGCATCGTTCCAGTGCCGATTACCAAAAGGGCGAGGGAGACATATTGGGCGACGTATGACTGACGGTCGATAAGGCTTCTTTCCTCACAAAACTTCATGAGGTGGCGGAAACCAAAGCCGAGGATGGAACCATAAACGATGGAAAGTATAATCTGATCTGGTGAGTGGGAAAGAGGTGAAAATACGGTATGTTATGGGGATGAAGCAACTTACAGAGCCACAAGTCCAAGAACCACTGGGCAATAGCATCCCCTACTGTTTCGCTGGTGGTGAGATACAAAGCGATGAATAAGAATGGGAAGGCAGCCCCGTCATTGCAGCCACACTCTGCTGCCAGGAGGTGACGGATATGAACCGGGACGTGTTTCTCGGCATATTTGCCTCCAACCACGGCCGCAGCAAGAATGGGGTCGGTTGGGGTGAGACATGCGGCGATAGCCAGACACGAGAGGAAGGTGAGTTTTGGCATAAGGGCGTAAATTAACCCAGCGGAAACGAACCAGCCCTGGGAGAACGATAAGGGACGAAAGGGACGAAAAGAAGGAATACACATACATATGTCATGACCGGAGCGAGAAGGAACAAGAGACTTTTCCAATGTTTGCGCATGTAAGCCTTGGGGAGCTCGACACCGATAGCGAAGACGCCGATGGCTAGGACAACCCTGGTCAACTCGAGGGTGATGAATGTTTCGGTGGTGTGGTTCCCCCAAGCTCTTGGATTGAATATATCGGCCCCATAGGGACCTGAAGGAGTGAAAGGGATAAGTGGAATGCGGATAAAAGGAGATATTTCGGACTCGCCGATGACAACTCCGAAGAGGAATGCCCAGATTGATTCACCAATATAGAGCTGTGAGACTGTTGAGCACGATCTGTGGTCCGAGAGAACGGGTGGCGCTCACCTTCTCTCGGATGAAGAGGGAGAACATGCCAAACTGATGCCGAGCATGAGAGGGCGCGGTCGTGGAGGGAAACAGGAGAACGCACCAGGACAACGAAGCCCCCAAGACAGGCATATACGACGTGAGGTGTGGTGACCTCGAACTGTAGAACTGGGGTGAGTTTCTTGGGCTGAGAGAGGAGAGTGAATGACGGACTGGGTGGAATTCGAACATGGCCTAGGTCGTGAGAGCGAGAGGGGAGTAGACTGGGTCGGGGGGAAGAGTCGTGAGCGTCGTATGCATGAAAGAGAGGGACGATAAGCCCGGGAGAGAGGAGGGGAGTCCGAGATGACGGGAGGGAGCCGATCCACTCTTCTTATGTAGTCATCGACCCGCTCCGTTGTTGTGAACCAACTCTGTATTGATAGCCGCCTCGAACGTAAATAGCGTTAGAGACATCCTCTCACATGTGGGATCTGGCCAGCTCGTGACGACGACGACGGCGGCCACTCCAATCCTGGATCTCCCTCGCCCCTCTCCTCGTGCCCGTCCTCTCGAAAAAAAGAACCGGCCCGCCCTACGTCGTGTTCCTGGGCCCTGGCTGGGAACCTGAAACATTGGATCAGGGACGAAGACGACCGCGCTTTCTCACAGCTGCTCATCTTCCCCGTTTGGGCCCTTCGGTGTCCATCCCCACACCCGACATCTCGGTTCTAGCGTCACCGCAACAAAGACCGCGAACTCTGTCCCTGAGCCTGTCCGGACCATGCACGAACGTACATGTTGAGCACCCACACGGTGCCGACGCGTACTCGCACTTGACAACCTCTTATTAATTCCCCCGCCGGCGTCCGCTTCCACTGGGCGGTGGCAAAACCGGAACAATACTGATATCACCACTTCATCTCCGTACCGCAGCATCCACTCTCTTCTTCGTTCATCTTCCTTCTTTGTCAGGGCGCGACCGCAGCTTCCAAACCGCGGAGATGGTCTAGGTTGTTTCACGACCGTTGCCTTTCTATACTCTCGGTTGGTGTTTCACCCCGGTGACACACCTGACCTGTCTTATCATGCCAAGACCCGCCAACGCTCCTCCAAAATGCACAAACGATTAGAAACGTGCCCAGGCTCCGGAGCTGTGGCTTGGCCATCCACTCCAAGGATTTCAAACCCTCTCACAGGTGTCTCTTGGGCTCCATTTCGGGTCTTTCCGCCACGGACTAGACAGTTTTGTGGCCGTACATTTACCCTTTCAATACAAGCAACTCCCCACGGTCCCTGGCTTGCGGCTCCGTGTGGGAAAGCACCGGTCTATCTTGACGCGAATCGGCATCTCTTCGTTCTACCGGCTCTAGCGCATCCCAGCCGCCACAAAGCTAGATTACGCTGCAAACGATATCTAGTCGCCGCCGGAAACCCTAATCGTCGGGGGCAACTTGTAACTCTTCCGGCGGTACCTCGCCCGCGCGCCTCTTCGTGGAGGAAGAACGGCCACGATCTTCGCTTCCCGAAAACACCCGAACCAAGAGCATGTAAAAAAAGCGTAAGCAAAGCGTCCACATTGCATGATCGTATTTAGGCTCTGTCCCTCGAATCCAATTCACCTATCACGGGTTCCCCCACTCGTATACGTGTATGGTATACAATACGTTCGCAATCTGTCTACACTTGGTGAACGGCTAGAACCAAACCAAGATCGCTTCCGTCTCCTTGATATCAACACCCTCTTCCCACGACACCGTCTCAATGTCCTCCTCCCCGCTAACCAAAAACTCGGGGGTCTCCCAGCTCTGTCCGCCCCACTTCAAACCCGAGGTATTGTCCGCGTATCCGACATCCAGTCGCTTAACCCTAATTCTTTCCCTCCTAGCCGAGTCAAGCTTCTTTCCATCAGCGATTGATATGAAACAAAAGTCGATGTGGTAAGCGCTTCGTTCTCGAACTCCCTCATCGCTCTTCAGCCAAGCATTTAGATTGATAAACACCGCGCGGACAAGTTTGCCCTTCTCATAGATTGCGTATCCTGAGAGATCCGATGCGGAGAGTGCGAGTTCAACAACCTCGGTCGTCCCAGAACCAGCCACTCGGCCCACTGCAGTATTGACGACGAGACCAGCATAGTATGACGGCTGGAGGTACGGCTGCGACGGCGGGGAGAGAGGCGAATTGTCTACAGGAGACCTATCCAGCACGATCGGTTGGAACTGAGAACCAGGATATTTTCAGCGCAAAATGCAAAACATAGGAGGAAGCAGCATACAAAGTTATATTTGAAACCGATACCCTCATGATAATAGACTTCTTGCATTCCGAGTGTCGCAGCCTGCAACGTATAATCGACCGTCCAAAGCGCTGCCCCAGCTGTGTTGCTAACTCCGGGAGCCCCGTGACACGCGATGCTGCCCGTCTCTCTGTCGTACGTTGAACATCAGCACGCAGAAAATGTGCGGTCGGCAACTCACCCCATGACGTATACCAGCCCTCGACTTCGGGTGGCAGCGATATCAGATTTGAAGACAGTCAAATTACCCCGGACAGCGGACTTGCTCATGAAAGAACGCAAATGGAAGTCTCCGCCATTGCAAAATACCCCAGAGTACCGGTGTTGGGACACCCTTTCACAGACCTCAGCGCTGTGGTGTGGGGGGATTAAGCGGAACACGCACTGTGTGATATATTTCCCAGGTTCACTGTCGAGCATCCCCGCGTCAAACGACCCCGCTGCCGTGAAAGTCTGAGTGGCGAACGAGCACGCGATGACGCCGACATGTCCGCCGACAGTGAGCTTGACAGCTTTTACGACAGGCGCCATGTTCTCGATCCAGCTGTACGCGAAATTCGCTGAGTTGCGGATCTAGGCAAGGCGAGGTGGTGACACTAACTCCTGTACGAACTGTGATATCGTCCAATCCGATGGTCGAGACTTTCCACGGTAAAGATCAGGTTCGTTTCCTACCACGTAGCCAACACGTCAGAGCGGCGGAAGAAAATAGCGCTCAGGACATACCGAGCTCAATAAAATCTAGGGCAACACCGTTCTTGGTTGTTTCACTCTTCGGAGAGAACGCTCGGAAGATGCTCTGAGCCATGTTCACCGCGTTTGTGGCATTATCATAGGCAAAGTTGAGTCCCCACGTCATATGTGTGCCTTTCAAGTTTCCTTTCAGCGCTCCGCAATCGCGGAGAATACAGAGAATCCTCACCTCTTGGCATGAACTTCGACAGGCGGTAATACTCATCACTGACATTCATACTCGTTGCCTCTGGGTATGGGGTGATCTCATTGGGCGCAGGGAAAACGGTCGATATCATCTACGGTTGGTGATGTCGCGTCAGGAAATAGGCGCCCTGGTCAAGGATAAAGGGATACTAACGTCGACGTTCGGGTCCCACAGCGTCCTGTCTTCTGAGTTAGCGCCAACTCGAATCTTGGGTGGTTTCCCGGTGAGTCTGGCGTAGTTCATCAACGCGTTGAAGGTGTGGATGTTCCGACAGTCTCTTCCAGCCCAATCTAACCCAACCGACTGTTAGGGAGAACAACGCACACAGGTCTACAGACGAACCTGGCCATCGGTCTTGTTCCAGAGAGAACGACAGGAGGGTAGGAACCAACGTTTCGGAATTGCTCGGAGGAGAAGTCGGGATTTCGGCTCTTGTATTTACGACGGCTCCAGCTGCAGATTCGAACTTCCACAGGAGCAGCGCGAATAGCGGACATAACCCGAGTGGCATCATTTTTGCACGACGAGTATCGTGTTCAAGAGGTCGAGACGCGCAGCAACAGAGGGAAACCGGGAGAAAGGCTGGAAATTCCTCAGTTTAAGTATCAACTGAGCGGGTTCGGGAATAGAAGTTGCTGTACGAACCAGGAAGGGCCGATTCAAGTGACGTGCATCACCGACGAAACAATATGGAACACCAGCCATATTATATTGCGATGAGAAGATCCACGCGGTTTCGACGCTTAGTACACGCGTATGAGGGTGACTCGACCCCGTAATTGTTGTGTGCCAAATTCGAACGCATCACGGGCGTCCGTCGGCAGGAGGAACTGATTCCAAAACATCCGATGAGCCTGCTTCGCTTCTGGCGGACAGCGATTGTTGGATAGCACGAAGGGAAGCACAAGGTGGTGGTACGAGTCGGAAGATGATCGGAAAAACACTCTGTCTCTTCCGCACATGTACCGATCCTCCCGATCGGTGACGAGGACAGTCTTTCCCAGTCGCCTCTTCCACTCCTCACCTCTATGTCTCAACACTACCAAATCCCAGCCAACGCCTTCTAAGCCGACAGAACCATCCGAGAGGACCGATGGTGCTCGGTCGGATGGCGAACCCGCTCTTTCGGAAAGGCTCCGGGGGGCTACGTCTCTACTCCGAGGGTACATCACCAAGGCCACTGGGGATACCGCCATCGGTATTAGGAAGCGTGCAGACGGGTTCACCGCCGTTACTCAAGTTCTGTTCTCCGAGCTTGGTGGACAACTCAATCGTGCTACTGGCTACGAAGAAATAGAGCTGCTAAAGAAGAAAGTAGAGGAGCAAGGTATGTGTTCTCTCACTCACTCATTTTTCTCCGTAAATTTACCATCGAAAATTTGTATTGACCAGAGTCCAGGATAAACGTCGCTCGCGAGGCGGCGCAAACCACGAAACGGGCGTATGAAGAGGCGGTGATCAGGCGATCCAACTCCCAACGAGAAGTCAACGAGCTCCTCCAGCGCAAGCACACGTGGACCGACGCTGACGTTGGAAAATTCACCATGCTCGTCCGTGAGGATCACTCGTACGAGCAAGCCGAAGCTCGGGCAAAGGAGGCTGCCAAGACGGCGGACGGTGATGTCGAGCGAGAGTTAAAGGAGCTCCTTCGGTCCATCTTAGCAAGGTACCACGAGGAACAGATCTGGTCCGACAAAATCCGGAGTGCTTCGACGTATGGATCAATGGCGGCGTTAGCACTCAACTTATTCGTCTTTATCATGGCAACCCTTGTCGTCGAGCCCTGGAAAAGGCGCAGGTTGGCTCACACGTTCGGGAAGAAGGTCGAGGAATTGTCCGAGGAGACAAAGGAGCTATTGGAGAACGAGATCCGTCACCTTGAAAGTCGGCTGGAAACGGTGATAGCGGCTATGCCCTCGGCGCAGCCCCCATCCACGCCTCCGCCTCCGATCGAGGTCGAAACGGTTTCAGTCCCGCCAGAACCGACGACCCTACCCTATAGGCTGTATAATGACTGGTGCCGTATACCACACAAACTCGAAGGCGGACTCGTAGTTTCAGCATTAGTTCTCGGCTGGTTGCTCGGTAGACATCACTGAAATACAGAGTCACGTGTGCTAAGCGGATGGCAGACGCCCTTTTGGGAGTTGATCTCCGTACGTATATGCTCAAGCACGGCCATCCTGCCATCCGCGAAAGTCCCCGCCCGCTGTCCCCCTTGGCTACGTTAACCACCACTACGCGAGACGCTGGGTCTGTTCACGGCTACTGAAGTTCTCAACTCTAGAGAGCACAAACCATGTCTCTTGGTCCCGACCCCGCCCAGCAACAACCGGAGGAGGAACAGTTCCTCTCCACATTTTTCTGCCGCGCCCTCTTCGACTATCAAACCGATAACGACTCCTCCCTCTCCTTCCGCAAAGACGACATCATCGAGGTCCTCACCAGGCTCGAATCAGGATGGTGGGACGGTTTGCTCGGTCAGGAACGCGGATGGTTTCCGTCCAATTATGTGACCGTCATCTCTGATCAAGAGGCCGACGCCGCCCTCGCAGCAGCTGAAGCTGCAGTCACGGCCCAGCTAGACTTCCAAGATGTCCAGGCCACCGCCGCTCACACACACAACTTCGGCCCCGCGCACCCACAAAATGCCGTCGCCTCTCAGGAATGGGACCAGCCCCACGGCGCTCTCCAACCACACACCCGCACCCTTTCACACTCTCAAAACATCCAACCGCACACGAACAACATCGTCCACCCGCAACAGAACGGTACCGCCCCGGGTATCGGCTCGCAGGGCGCTGGATTGTATCCGAGGTCTGGGACTCAGTCAAGTGACTTCTGGGTCCCACAGGTCTCCGCGGACGGGCGGGTGAGTACGAGCTTTCCTTGTTCCACTTCCGTTTCCCTCGCCTTTCTCCACTGGAACATTTCTTTGGATTTACGACATGTCCCCTCATATCTCGTCTACGACATACCTTGTTATGGGCGCTTACTATCTGGTTCCTTGGCGCCATTGATCCAGATCTACTATGTGAACACCCAAACGGGTCAGCAGTCGCGCGATCTCCCGCTGGACGCGGATGAAGACATACCTGAGGGTGAGCTCCTTCCCCCTGCCGACTCCCGTTGCGGCGAGCTGATTGTGTTGTCAACGATGTCCGTAGATGTTGCGACCATCAATAGCCCTCGGAACGGCGCCGGATTCGGCGTTCCGAAGCGCACTAGCACCCCCGAACCATGGAAGAGAGTGCTAGCTGATGACGGACTGTCTTACTATTTCCTCAACACCGCCGACGGAACGACCAGCTTGACCATGCCGCCAGCGAGCACCCAGCAGCTGCGCGCGACCAGTCGCGATCGCGATCAACCTCAGACTGATATCTCCCCTGCGGATGTACTTCATATTTCATCCGCTGCGCGCGTACCTCCGCAGACGGGCGCCACATCCGGAAACGAGAGTGATCAATATAGCGTGCACTCAGACGATTCGGATACGCAACCTGCCCCCGCTATTTTGGGTCGGGAGAGATCTTCTTCAAGCCTTAGGGTCCCCACGAGCGCAGGTCCGCCAAAGCCGGTCACTCAACTGTCCCACTCCCCGTCGAGCGATCTTACACCGGCCGAGCGCTCCGCCCAGGAACTGCAACAAGCTTTGGCCCCCCCACCCTCCGACTCTGTTGGTCAACTGGCGGTTGTTGCACGGGAAGCGATTGGAAATGTTGTCCAATACATCCAAATCCACGATAGCACTTCCTCTGGTCGCTACGGAAACGAGCTGAACGACCGGGTTCTCGCCGTCGTATACAGCGTGCGCAATCTGCTCTACGTTTCTGCTACTCCATCAAGTCAAATAACGAGCAACTTATATCCCCGAGATACTCGGAATACACGAACCACTCCTCCCTCCCAGGCCCTCCAGGCCCATTTGAAGCCCGCACAACGTAAAGTGGCAGGAACCCTTTCGAAATTGGTCTTGTCGACGCTAGCGGTTCAGTACGAGGCAAACCATGGTCAGGTGGCTGATAAGCCTATGCGCATGGAAGGTGACGCAGGGGAGCTCGATAGGGCCGTGGTCGCATTTGTTGCAGAGGTACAGGGGTTCTTGGAGCAGAACGCCCAGTCTTCAGATGCGAACGTGATCAAGAGGCTGTATGGCGTGTTCGAACCGGAGCACGTAGGGTTGGGACTGGTTGGTGGTGGTGCCGCGGCTGGGTGGAAGGGTTTTGGATGGTTAGCGTTGGAAGAAGAGGATGAGGCTCCGAATAGGCAGTTGTCGGCCAAGGTCACCACAGAACTAAAGGGCCTCGTTGCGGAGATTGAAGCGAAACGAACTGTGTTAGCGGATGCGAAGTTTGATATGCTTGGTGAACCGGGTGCGTTCCTCGGTGAAATAACTTTTTGGCTCATCCCTGAATGTATTCGATCCACAGATGTCGTCACCCATTGTCGCGATTTCCTCTCGAGGCTATCAGAGTGCATTGACTATATCTCGACGATTCACGTCGCGAGGCATGTCGACGTCGATGGGTTCAACGTCGATGCTAGTGCTACGCCGAATCGGGAGCGCTACCTTCAGACCGTTGGCAAGGCACAGAGGCTCGTACGAAAGCTGGAAGTAGCCGTTCAGGCTGTTTACGATGAGGGGGCTTCAATCCTGATGGCTCTTCAGACCCTGCGCTCAACCACAACCGACCCCCCCGCTTCCTGGAACCGGCTTTTGTCCCTGACAACGATTCTGCAGACCAACTTGGGTGTAGTTAGCGACACTTTCGGGGCGTTGCTGACTGTGGGTCACGATCAAGCCGACCTCGGTCAGGGAGAGTACAACGGATCGATAGAATGGAGAATGTCTCGCGTGAGCATCATCGAAAGCCGAATTGCCGCGGTTGTCACGCTCCCGCGTATCGCTGGCGCGTCTTCACACTCGGAGACGGAGACAGAGGATGAAGTGGTTAATATGGAACTGGCGTTCAGAAGACCGGATCCGAAGACGAAGTCGACAGCCGGCGAAACGTCGTTGATCGTGCCATTGTCACTGTACAGGAACCCTTCGCAAAGTTCAGAGACAAGTCTGGAGCCGCCGAACGACAGTTTTAGTGAGTCGGGTGGGGGGTCTATTACGCCAACCTGGTCACGCGACGGGTTGGACTCACTTACCAACGGGTCGGGCGCGGTGACACCGAGGATCGACCTTGATTCCGATGTCGATCGGTTCCTGGAGGAAGACAATCGTTCGTTCGCCCGCGACACCCCGGCCCCCCGGACTGAAGGGTCACTTTCAGCTGCTTCCGCGAAGAGTCCGCCGAGAGCATCCAAATTACGGAAGATCCTCGGTGACGACGCTCCTCAGGCGTATATTGACAAGGTCAATGCGGACTTCAAGAAGTGGTACTTGCGGCCGGATCATGCACCAGAGGATCTTCAAACAGATCCAGAAGGGACCGTCAAAGGAGGGACGATACAAGCCCTTGTTGAGAGGCTTACGACACACGATGCGCCAGGTCAGTTTTCTCCTTTTGCATTCCCTATGTGCTCACTGACCCTCTCTTCCCAGATACCAAGTATAACAAGACGTTCTTGATGACGTACAAGTCGTTCACTACGACAAACGAGTTGTTCGATCACCTTAAGGCTAGGTTTTGGACACAACCTCCCGATAATCTCACCCCTGCAGAGCTTGACGAATGGAAGAGGTTGAAGCAACATGTGGTCCGAGCTAGGTTGGTGTTTCTTTTGACTCTTCATTTAGCGCGTGCTAAGCGTTGGAATAAGGGTTTTGAACACCTTCAAGTCGATGATCGTTGACAACGACATTCTGGAGGACGAAGACTCATTCATTTTTGAGCGAATGAAAGAGTTTATCTCCAATGAAGATGTACAGGGTTTCGCAGCCGCGAAACAGTTGGGAATTCACATCGAGCGCGCCGTAAGTTTTGTTTCCCCCGAGTGCTCGGAAATTTTTGAAACTGAGGTACATCACATTAGCAACGAGGCGATGCCAGGCTAACAACCTCCACCCAAACTGGCACCGCACCGCCGTCAATTCAGCCCAAGTCCTCGAAAAAGGGCGAAATTAAGCTATCTGACGTTGACCCATTGGAAATGGCGAGGCAACTGACCTTGATGGAGAGCCAACTGTACCAGAAGATCCGGCCAATAGAATGTCTACAACGGTCCAGGGACCAGAAGGGCGACGTCGATGATAATATCTCCCTGGTCATCCAATTCGCAAACAAAATTGCCAACTGGGTTGCCGAGACGGTTCTGGCCAAGGATGATTCGAGACGGAGGGCCAACGTTGTGAAGAATTTCATCGCTATCGCTGACGTGGGTCTTCATCCCCATCAACCATGGTATCGTGGCTGATACTAATTCCTGGTTTAGCGTTGCAAGGGTCTGCATAACTTCCCGTCGATGATTGCCATTGTTGCCGGTTTGAACACCACACCGATCCGTCGACTGAAGCGCACATGGGAGCAAGTCCCTCAGCGGTTCATGACGATGCTATCACAGTGTGAGACCATGATGAACACCAACAAAAACTTTGGTAACTACCGTCACAAACTGTCGACCATCGTGGCTCCATGTGTTCCGTTCATCGGTGAGTGATCAATAAATTCCGGAGCGGATGGTCCGGTGCTTATCAACCCGCAGGTGTCTTCCTCACGCAGCTGACGTTCGTCAACGAGAATCCCAATATGATTGGGCCGAACCTGATCAACTTCCGTAAGAGGCAAAAGGCTGCGGAGGTGATTGAAGACATCAAGCGGTGGCAGTTAATTCCATACTCCTTCAACGTCGTCCCTTTGGTGATATCGTTCATCGACGATTCTCTTCGTCCGTTCGAAGACGGGAGAGATCTGAGCGACTATTTCTGGAACCTCAGCCTGGAGAGAGAACCTCGAGAGCGCGAAGACGAGAAGATGGCGCGTCTGTTGCAGGAAAGCGGATTCTTGTAGTGTACTATTTCCCTTGTCTTGGTTTTGTATAGAACTGGTATTTTTATTCCTTTACATTCTTTTCACCCCTTATCGTGTACGATGATCATCACTTTTACTTGACTTAGACTGTACACTAATTGCTTCAGGTAAAGTCGAAGACCCTGGCTGTTGCATCTTGAAGAAAACGCTCGTTGTTGAATTGGGCCGGAGGTTACCGGAAAGGCGCCAATCGAGGATCTTTTGTGGTCATGTCAATTATTATAAATGATCAACGTTTCAACTCCAAGAGATCTCCGCGTTGGGTGTGTACGCCAATGGGATTGCACACATTTGCCATGTCGTGCCTACAGGCGCATACAATACCTGAGACGTCTGGGAGTTGGACAATGGGCGGCGGAATAGCAGAAACGGCCCATCGCGTCACGAATGCCGGTTTCAATTTCAAACGGAACTTGATTTTTCCCCACGTGACCACGGTCTATCGTTCCAATCGCATAGGTAGCCGGCTGGGGTAACTTAATGCGATGAAGGAGAGGCTCTTTGAGCTGTTTTCGCCATCGGCGTTTCGCTCTCCCACCACCTCGAGCCTCGTCGTCGAGCAAGTATGGTTCTCGCGTGGCCCAAGGCCCGTCTCAATTTTTTCCACGTACATGTGCTATCTTTGTAAGTGTGTAGGCTTCTATTTCGAGGCCCATTCAGCCCTGACCGCCTGTTTCTCGGGTTTGAGTCTCCTAATCCCACTTTTCTTGTCGGCCATCTTCTGGGCATCGAATGGAGAGTTTCCCGTTAGATTCATCGACTCCCTATTCCTTTGCGTCAGCGCAGCTACCGGGACAGGCCTAGGAACCGTCGATCTGAGCGCTCTCACCGCATGGCAGCAAACGATCCTGGTCATCTTGCAAATTCTCGGATCGCCCGTGACTGTGTCTTGGGTTGTGGTCATGTTCAGGAGGTGAGCTTTGGTCGATTCTACGCATGATTGTACGCCGATACCCCGCCTTAGGCATTACTTCATCAAACACCTCTTCGATGTCGTCAAGCGTAACGCGAAGCGTAAACAAGAGGTCGAAACGCAGAATGCCAATTCCCGACCCGTCAAATTTGATAATCGATCGGCAAAGTCGACCGGTGTGATGCAAAGGACGAAACCCCCGCCCTCTTCCCATGCGATCAGACGAGTGGATGAGGCACCTCAGCCGATTCTGTCCACCGACTGGAACTCCGGTAAGTCCCCATTCAATGACGGGATTTGCGCAAATGGCCCATTATCCTTCTCAGATTCACACCCTGCATCCGGGTTGTCGGTGACACTCTCTCCTGATGTCCCCGAGGTTATTCCTGCGGTCCCTTACAGACCTCCACAAATGCAACGGCACAGCACAATATCGAGGGTTTCCCGGAGGTTTTTTCCGAGATTCCACAGGAAAGTCAAACGTACTGTGACCATGCCGCGCACAGCGACCTTGCTCCCCGCGGATACTGTACGCACCACGCAAGGTCCCCATGAGCACAGTAC